>VFQN01002895.1_pt1 | contig 25577 bp, 23 predicted proteins | sample 3512371 | NCBI WGS metagenome assembly VFQN01 (sample SAMN10412370, study PRJNA504923) | tailings metagenome | isolation source: Replicate 2 from Balatoc abandoned mine | place: Philippines: Itogon, Benguet | collected 2017-08-28 | reverse complement strand
CCACGCTTGTGCCCCTGCTCGGCATCGTCTGGGTCACGCAGGCGCTCGGCAGTATCAATCTCGTCACCGACAGCGGCCAGTCGATCTTCGCCTTCCTGAAGCTGGCGTCGCTGGTCCTGCCTTCGGTCATCCCGATCATCCTGCCCTTCGCACTCGTTATCGGCGTGTCGCAGACGCTGACCGTGATGAACTCCGATTCGGAGCTGACCGTGCTGAATTCGGCCGGCGCCTCGCGCATGACGATCATCCGGCCCGTGATGATCCTCGCCGTGGCGATGAGTTTCGTCTCCTTCGCCGTCGACAACTTCGTCGAACCCTATTCGCGCACCGCCGTGCGCAAGATGATCGCCACGGCCCATGCCGACATGCTGTCCGCCGTCGTGCAGGAAAACACCTTCCGCAAGATCACCGACGGCCTCTATGTGCAGGTGGCGGAGCGGCGCAATGGCGGCGTGCTCTCCGGCCTCTTCGTCGCCGATACGCGCGACCCGCGCTTCGAGCTCGTCTACTATGCCCGCGAGGGCGCGGTGGACGAGAACAGCTCGGCGCTCGTCATGAAGGACGGCGAGGTGCACCGCAAGCTGCCGGACGGCAACGTCTCGATCATCAAGTTCGATTCCTATGCCTTCGACCTTGCCGACCTCACCCAGAGCGTCGGCAAATCCAACATCAGGGCCAAGGATCGCGATCTCATCTATCTCTTCGACCCGGATCCCAACGATCCGCAATACAAGAAGAACCCCGGCGCCTTCACCGCCGAGATCCACCGCCGCTTCACCGAATGGCTCTTCCCGGCGGTCTTCGGCCTCATCGCGCTCGTCGTCAGCGGCGATGCCCGCTCGCACCGCGAGGCGCGCGTCCATCCGATGATCACGGCGCTGCTGACCGCCCTCTTCGTGCGCTGGACGAGCTTCTACGCATCGAACAACGCGGACGATTCCGCCTTTTACATTCCCATCATGTACCTCATTCCGGCCATCACCGCGGCGCTGGCGATCCGCTATCTCGGGCGCAACAAGAGCCTCGACATTCCCGTGACGCTGGGCGAGCGGCTGACGGACCTGCGCGACCGGCTCATGACCCGCTTTTCGCGGGCGAGCTCCACCTCCGCCGGCGGGAGCGGCACGCCATGATCCCGACGCTCGGCTTCTATTTCTTCCGCCGCTACATCATCACCACCGTCTGGTTCCTGCTCGGCATCTTCTCGCTGATCTTCATCATCGATTTCAGCGAGATGTCGAACCGTGTCGGCGTGCTGCCGGGCTATACCATCACCAGCGGCCTCCTGGTGACGGCGCTGCGCATCCCGACCATCCTGATGCAGACCGTGCCCTTCGTCGCGCTCTTTGCCGGCATGGCAGCGCTGATCTCGCTCAACCGGCGCTACGAACTGGTCGTCACGCGCGCGGCGGGCATTTCGGTCTGGCAGTTCCTGCGCCCCTTCATCATCGGCGCCTTCCTGTTCGGCATCACCGCCGTACTCGCCATCAATCCGATCGCCGCCTGGGGCTCGAAGAAGGCCGCGGAGCTGGAAGCGGGCTGGGGCGCCAGCAACGCTGCACGCACCGAGACCGCTGTACCGTGGCTGCGCCAGATCTACGGCAACGACCAGGCGATCATCGGCGCCAAGGCCGTTCTCGACGGCGGTACGCGCCTTGTGAACGTCACCGTTATCCACTTCGATCCCGACGGCCGCATCGTTCTGCGGCAGGACGCCGATTCGGCGACCTTGGAAGATGGTTACTGGTTGCTTAAGAACGTGCACGAGACGCGCAACGGCGAATTGCCGGTCCGTCTCGACGAGGTACAGCTTCGTACCAACCTGAAACGGGAATTCGTTCAGGAGAGCCTCGAAAAGCCTGAATCCATTCCGTTTTTGAGCCTTGGACGCAAGATCGAGGCGGCCAAGTCCTTCGGCTTCCCCACGGATGCAATGGAAACCCAGTTCCATTCCATGCTGTCCCTGCCGCTGCTTCTGGTTGCCATGACGCTGATCGCAGCCTGTGTATCATTGAAATTTAGCCGGTTTAATCAATCGCGTGCGGTGATTCTGGGTGGCATCCTGTCGGGCTTCATGCTTTATGTCGTCACCGTGCTTGTGAAAGCATTCGGAAGCAGCGGTGTTGTACCTCCGTTCGTTGCGGCCTGGCTCCCAGTGGTCGTCGCAATGTCCTTGGGCGCGACGATTCTTCTCCATCAGGAGGATGGCTAGTGGCGGCAGGCGACCGCAAAACGAATCGGTGGTTGAAAGCCGCCCTGCTTGCAGGTGCGGCCATGTGCGCCATCGTGTCCGCGCTCCCCGCCCGGGCGCAGGCACCCGACATCCAGTCGATGGAACCGAAGATTTCCGACGACGCCAAGCTGCTGCTGGCGGCCAACGAGCTCGTCTATAACAAGGATACGGAAAAGGTGATCGCCCGCGGCGCGGTGCAGATCAACTATGGCGGCTACAAGCTCGTCGCGCGCCAAGTCGAGTACAACCAGCAGACCGGCCGCCTGACGGCGCATGGCAATATCGAGCTCATCGAGCCGACCGGCAATCGCGTCTATGGCGACGAGATGGACCTGTCGGACGATTTCGCCAACGGTTTCGTCAATGCGCTGCGCATCGAGACCACGGACCTTACCAAGCTGGCGGCAACCAGCGGCGAGCGCGTCAACGGCGAGGAGATGATCCTCAACCACGCCGTCTACACCGCCTGCACGCCCTGTGCCACCAACCCCACGCACCGCTCGCTCTGGCAGGTCAAGGCCGAGCGCGTCGTGCAGAACGGCCGCACCAAGACCATCCGCATGGAGCGCGCGCGCTTCGAGATGTTCGGCAAGCCGATCGCCTATATTCCCGTGCTGGAAGTGCCGGACCATACGGTCAAGCGGAAGAGCGGTTTCCTCTTCCCGCAATTCAGCTACGAGCAGAAGCTCGGCCTCGGCATCACGACGCCCTATTATTTCGCCATCGCGCCGGACATGGACGCGACCCTCTCGCCGACCGTCCTGACCCGTCAGGGCTTCCTCGTCGAGGGTGAATTCCGCAAGCGCTTCCACAACGGCCAGATCACGCTGCGTGCTGCCGGCATCGACCAGTGGAACCCCGGTGTGTTCACCGCCGGCACGAGTGACCGACGCGACGACTTCCGCGGCATGGTTGCCTCCGAAGGCCGCTTCAAGATCAACCCCCGCTGGTCCTTCGGCTGGGATGTCATGGCGCAGACCGACAACAACTTCTCGCGCACCTACGATCTCGACGGCCTGGAAGACCGTATCCACGTCAACCAGATCTACCTGACCGGCCTTGGCGACCGGAACGTCTTCGACCTGCGCTCGTTCTATTTCGACGTGCAGGACGCCGATCCGCAGGACCGTCTGGAGCGCAAGCAGGCGATCGCCCAGACGCTCGACCACGAATATATCGTGCCGCAGCCGGTGCTTGGCGGCGAGCTGTCGATCACCACGAACATCACCAATGTCGAACGCGACCTGCGCGACGCCTACAGCGTGCGCGGCAACGACCGCTTCCGCGGCCTTGCCGGCGGCACGACGCGGCTGACCAGCGAGGTCGAATGGCGGCGCCAGTTCGTCGTGCCGGGCGGCCTTGTTCTGACCCCCCTGCTCGCGGCGCGCGGCGATATCCACCGCCTCGACATGACCGACCCGGGCCTCGGCTATGCCGGCAACTATGTCGACGACAACAGCACGACCCGCACGATGCTGACCGCCGGCCTCGAAGCCCGTTATCCGATCCTGGCGACGACCGACTACAGCACGCATCTCTTCGAGCCGATCGCACAGATCTACCTGCGTCCGGACGAAGACCATGCCGGCGGCCTGCCGAACGAGGACGCCCAGAGCTTCGTCTTCGATGCCACCAACCTTTTCGAGCGCGACAAGTTTTCCGGCTTCGACCGGATCGAGGGCGGTTCGCGCGCCAATCTGGGCCTGCGTTATACCGGCACCTTCGACAACGGCCTTCGCCTGCGCTCGATCATCGGCCAGTCTTTCCATCTAGGCGGCGTGAACTCCTTCGCAACGCCCGATCTCGTCAATGTCGGCGCCAATTCGGGCCTGGAGACGGATTCGTCCGACTATGTCGGCATGGCCGGCATCGATCTGCCGAACGGCCTGTCGATTGCCCACAGTGCGCGCCTCGACAAGGATGACTTCTCGATGCGTCGTGCCGACACCTCGGTGCGCTTCGACGGTGCCCGCTTCGAGACGGAAATCACCTATACGCGCATCGCCGCGCAACCGGCCTATGGTCTGGCGGACGATTCCAGCGAAATCCAGAGCGCCGCGGCCTTCAAGTTCCAGGACTACTGGTCGGTGTTCGGGTCGCTGACCTACGACATCAAGCGCCAGAGCCTGTCGCGCAACGGCATCGGCTTCTCCTATGACGATCGCGACACCGTGTTCTCGATCGTCTACGAGCAGACGCGCGACAAATCCGGCACAACGGCGAACGACTGGTCGATCGGTGCGCGGCTGATGTTCCGCACGCTCGGCGACATCAATGTCGGCGACACGACGCTGACCGGCTTCGAGTAAGCGTCGCCGCGCTCTTGTCATCGTTTGGCCGCATGTATTATGCACATCCGGGAGAAACGCCCGCCGGTGAAGGCCTCCTGCGTGGACGGCATTCCCGCACGAACGACACCGGTGCGCGCGAAATGGGTTTGGGAAAGGGACTGGCATGACGGGCAGACACTCTCTGGTTCGCTCCATGATGATGGGCGTGGCACTTGCCGCTGCGGCGACGATCGCGGTTCCGGCTGGCACGGTCCAGGCCGCAAGCGGCATCGTGGCCGTCGTCAACAACACGCCGGTCACCTCGGGCGAGATCGAGCGCCGCGCCGCCTTCCTGCGCCTGCAGCGCGCTGGCGGGAACCTGCGCGCCAAGGCTCGCGAGCAGATGATCGACGAAGTGCTCAAGCGCACGGAGATCCTGCGTCTCAAGATGTCCGTCAGCAGTTCCGAGGTGGAGGCCGCCTATGCCCGCTTTGCCGCCTCCAACAAGATGTCGACACAGCAGCTCGGCGAGATCCTGAACCGCGCCGGCGTCGGTTCGGATCACTTCAAGCAGTATATCGCCATCCAGATGAGCTGGCCGCGCGTCGTCAATGCCCGCTATGGCGCCGCCAAGGACAGCAAGACCCTGGTCCAGCGCATGCAGGAGAACGGCGGCAAGAAGCCGGTCACCACCGAATATTTCCTCAAGCAGGTCATCTTCGTCGTGCCGGAAAAGCGCCGCAACGCCATTCTCGGCAAGCGCAAGCAGGAAGCCGAAGCCTCGCGTTCGAAATTCCCCGGCTGCGAACAGGCCAAGGTCTTCGCCGCAACCATGCGTGACGTCTCGATCCGCGATCTCGGCCGTGTCCTGGCGCCGGAGATGCCGGAAGACTGGAAGCCGTTCATCGAGAAGGCGAACGGCATGACGACGGGCACGCGCGTCACCGAGCGCGGCGTCGAATACCTCGCTATCTGCAAGAAGCGCGAGGTCAACGACGACGTGGCGGCCGAAATGGTCTTCCGCGCCGAGGACCTCAGCAAGGCCAAGAGCAACGAAGGCGACGAGAACAGCGAGAAGTACATCGCCGAACTGCGCAAGAAGGCGACGATCACCGAACGTTGATACCCGGAGCTCCGCCCGGCGCTTCCCATGAAGCGCTGCTGCAGAGGCGTTCCCCTTTCAACCCGCTGACCGGCAGGGTCCCCATGACGACGACAAGTTTTCCTCCGCTGGCGCTCACCATGGGCGATCCGGCGGGGATCGGGCCGGATATCACGCTCGCCTTGTGGTCGGCCCGCAGGGCGCTCTCCCTGCCGCCCTTCCTTTTCATCGGCGATGCCGCCGTGTTGCGCACACGCGCCGCAGCTCTCGGGATCGATGTCACCGTCGCGCTGACGGAACCGGAAACGGCAACCGCCCTCTTCCCGGACGCCCTGCCGGTGCTTGCCTGCGACTGCACCGTGCCGGCTGTCGCCGGCTCGCCCGATTCCCGCAACGCCGCCGCCATCACCGGCGCGATCGAGACCGCGGTCACGCTGACATTCGCCGGCCGCACCGCCGCCGTGGTGACGAACCCGATCGCCAAGGCCGTGCTCTACGATGCCGGCTTCGGCTTTCCCGGCCATACGGAATTCCTCGCGGACCTCGCTGCACGGAAAACGGGACGACAGGCCCTGCCCGTCATGCTGCTGGCCGGGCCGAAGCTGCGCAGCGTGCCCGTCACCATCCACATTCCCCTGAAGGATGTGCCGGACATGCTGACGGAAGAGTTGATCGTGGAGACGGCGACCATCACCGAGCGCGACCTGCGTCAGCGCTTCGGCATTGCTCGTCCGCGCCTAGCGCTTGCCGGGCTCAACCCGCATGCCGGCGAAGGCGGTGCGCTGGGCCTTGAGGACGATGCCATCGTGCGCCCGGCCGTGGAGCGGCTGCAGGCAGCCGGCATCGACGCGGTCGGCCCGCTGCCGGCCGACACGATGTTCCACGACGCCGCACGCGCCACCTATGACGTCGCGCTCTGCATGTATCACGACCAGGCGCTGATCCCTGCCAAGGCGCTCGGCTTCGACGATTCCGTCAATGCCACGCTTGGCCTGCCCTTCATCCGCACCTCGCCGGATCATGGAACGGCCTTTTCGCTGGCCGGCAAGGGCATCGCCAAGCCCGACAGCCTGCTCGCCGCCCTTCGCCTCGCCCACGACCTCGCCCTACATGAACGGGCCGCAAAGGAGATCGCCTGATGGCTGCACTCGACGGGCTGCCGCCGCTTCGCGATGTCATCCAGCGCCACGGGCTGGATGCGAAGAAGGCGCTTGGCCAGAACTTCCTGCTCGATCTCAACCTCACCCAGAAAATCGCCCGCACCGCCGGCCCGATCGAAAACCATACGGTGATCGAGGTCGGTCCCGGCCCGGGCGGCCTGACGCGCGCCATCCTGGCGCTCGGCGCAAAGCGCGTGATCGCCATCGAGCGCGACGCGCGCTGCCTGCCCGCGCTCGCCGAAATCTCGGAGCACTATCCGGGCCGTCTGACGGTCATCGAAGGGGACGCGCTGAAGACGGATTTCGAGGCGCTGGCGCCGGGCGAACCGGTGCGCATCATCGCGAACCTGCCCTACAATGTCGGCACGCAGCTCCTCGTCAACTGGCTGCTGCCGAAAGCCTGGCCGCCCTTCTGGGAATCGCTGACGCTGATGTTCCAGCGCGAGGTGGGCCTGCGCATCGTGGCGGAAGAGAACGACGACCATTACGGTCGGCTCGGCGTGCTTTCAGGCTGGCGCACCCATGCCCACATGGCCTTCGACGTTCCGCCCCAGGCTTTTACCCCGCCACCGAAGGTCACCTCGTCGGTCGTGCATCTGGAACCGGTGCCCAACCCCTTGCCCTGCGATGTGGCCGCGCTGGAGCGCACCACCCATGCCGCCTTCGGCCAGCGCCGCAAGATGCTGCGCCAGAGCGTCAAGTCGCTCGGCGGCGAAGCCCTCTTGGCGCGCGCGGAGATCGACCCGCAGCGACGGGCCGAGACACTGAGCGTGGAAGAGTTCGTACGGCTGGCGAACGCGTTGTAGGCTTTAAACAGCCCCTCATCCGGCCTGCCGGCCGCCTTTTCCCCGCAAGCGGGGCGAAGGGATAGGCCGACCCGTTTTCCTCAACCAATGCCGTTTACAGGGCAAGTCCTCTCCCCGCTTGCGGGGAAAGGGGTAGAGTGAGGGACAATCCCGCTAAAAGAGGATGCGAACGAACGCCTACAAAGCCGGCTTTTCCGTCACCAGCTTCGTCACGAACTCGAACAGGCCATGCCGCCGGTCGCGGCGCAGGCGTTCGGCCTTGACGATGCTCTGCACGGCGTCGAAGGCGACGGAGAGGTCGTCGTTGAGGATGACGTAGTCGTATTCCCGCCAGTGCTCGATCTCGGCACGGGAATTGGCGAGACGGGTCTGGATGACCTCTTCCGTATCCTCGGCTCTCCGGTGCAGGCGCGATTGCAGCTCCGTCATCGAGGGCGGCAGGATGAAGATCGAGACCACATCGGCCGGCATCTTCTCCTGCAGCTGCTGGGCGCCCTGCCAGTCGATGTCGAACAGCATGTCGCGGCCGGCGGACATCGCCTCCTCCACCGGCTCGCGCGGCGTGCCGTAGAAATTCCCGTGCACCTCGGCCCATTCGAGCAGCGCATCGCTATCGCGCAGCCGCTCGAACTCCTTGTGGTTGATGAAATGGTAGTGGCGCCCGGCGATCTCGCTGGCCCGGCGCTGGCGGGTCGTGACGCTGACCGACAGGCTGAGTCCGGGATCGGCCTCCAGGAGGTTGCGGGCGATGGTCGACTTGCCGGCGCCCGACGGCGAGGAGATGACGAGCATGAGCCCGCGGCGTTCGATTTGGATATGCTTCGACGGCTCGGCCATGGCCTACTCCAGATTCTGGACCTGTTCCCTGAACTGATCGATGACGACCTTCAGTTCGATACCCGCAGCCGTTACAGCAGCGGCGTTCGACTTGGAACAGATCGTATTCGATTCCCGGTTAAATTCCTGTGCGAGAAAATCGAGCTTGCGGCCGATCGGCCCGCCTTCGGTGATCAGCTCCCGCGCCGCAGCGACGTGTCCCTTCAGCCGGTCGATCTCCTCGCGCAGGTCCGCCTTGGTGGCAAGCAGCGCCGCCTCCTGGTGCAAGCGGTCGCGGTCGAGCGCCGTCGTTCCCTGCAGGAGAACGGCGACCTGGGCCGAAAGCCGCTCGGCAATGGCCGAAACGCTGCGCGAGGGATCGGCCTCGACGGTCGCCGTCAACGTCTCGATGCGGGCGACCTGGCCGAGCAACACCCCGGCAAGCGCCACGCCCTCCTTGCAGCGCATCTCGGCAAGACAGCGGATCGCCTCCAGGAGCCCCGTGCGGATATCGGCATCGCGCGCCACACGCTCGGCCTCGCTCTCGTCAGCCTCGCGGAAATCGACGACGCCGCGCATGGCGAGCAGCGTGTCGAGCTTGAGCGGCGCCGGATCGATCATGCCGGCCAGCTGCTCGCGCAGCGCCAGCACGGCCGCAAGCGCACCCTGGTTCACCACCGCCTCGACCTGGGCTTCGCTGACGCTGACGGAGAGGCCGATCTGGAGATTGCCGCGCGCGAGGGTCTCACCTGCAAGGCGCCGCACATCGCTCTCCAGCGCCTCGAAGCCGGGTGGCAGGCGCAGCCTGATGTCGAGACCCTTGCCGTTGACCGAGCGAAGCTCCCAGACCCAGCGCGTGCGCCCGCTGGTTCCCTCGACCCGCGCAAAGCCGGTCATCGATTGCAATGTCATGTCGTCCTCCTGTGGCGCCCGGCGACGGCAGGTCAAGCCGGAAGGCGGGGCAGCCGAAACGCGCGGCAGGCGCGAAAACCATCCCCCAAAGTGGAGCAGTTTCACGGGGTTGGAAACGGGGGAGCGCCGGGAACGATACGCGATCCACATCAAAGGTGGGGATGAACCCGAAAGCATGCCCCGGAATACGAAAAGGCCCCGGATTTGCCGGGGCCTTTGGCAGGGAAAAAGGGCGTTCTTACTGCGAGCCTGCCGCTTCCGCCTCTTTGGCGGCTTCGGCCGCCTTTTCCGCTTCCAGCTTGCGCCAGCGGCGGACATTCTGGTTGTGCTCGTCCAGCGTCTCGGCGAAGACGTGACCGCCCGTGCCGTCGGCGACGAAATAGAGATCCGGCGTGCGCGACGGATTGGCGACCGCCTCGAGGGCGGCACGGCCCGGATTGGCGATCGGCGTCGGCGGCAGGCCCTTGATGATGTAGGTGTTGAACGGCGTCTGCTTCTCAAGATCCGACTGGTAGATCGGGCGGTCGGCCGGCTTGCCGTCGCCGCCGAAGATGCCGTAGATGATCGTCGGATCGGACTGCAGGCGCATGCCCTTGTCCAGGCGGTTGAGGAAGACCGAGGCGACGCGCGGCCGCTCGTCGGCCCGGCCCGTCTCCTTCTCGACGATCGAGGCGAGCGTGACGAACTCCTCGCGCGTGGCAATCGGCAGGTTGTCGTCGCGGCGTTCCCAGATCTGGTCGATCAGCGCCTTCTGCGCATCCTGCATCTGGTGCAGGATGTCGCCACGCTTCGTACCGCGGGAGAACTTGTAGGTATCGGGCATCAGCGAGCCTTCGGCCGGCAGGTCAGCCGGCAGATCGCCTTCGAGTACCGGATCGTCGGACAGGCGCTTGAAGATCTGCTTGACCGTCAGCCCCTCCGGCACGGAAACGCTGTAGAGGATCGACTTGCCCGACTTCAGGAGTTCGACGATCTCGCGCATCGTCGCACCGGACTTGATCTCGTATTCGCCGGCCTTCAGCGTCTCGCCGTCGAGATAGATGCGCGAAAGCACACGGAAGACGCGGCTGTCGGTGATGATGTTGTTGCGCTCGAGATTGGCCGCGATCTCGTTCGTGCCGGCGCCGCCACGCACGATGAAGTTCGTGTTGGCCGTCAGCGGGCCCTGTTCCTCGTAGCTCTTCACGCCGTAATAGAAGATGCCGATGCCGATGATCGTGGCGAAGACGACCACGGTCATGACGAAATTCAGGAAGATGACGATCTGGCTGCGCGCCTTGCGCGAGCGGCGCTTGCTCGGCGGCTGCGGCACCTGTTCCGGCCGAAGGGCCTCATTGGCGGACTTGGGAATGATGCGCGACTGGCCGGAGGCCTCGCCGCGGCCAAACTGCGTCTCGCCGGGTTCGTTCGTGTCGCTCACGGACTGTCCTCATGTTCGGGCATTGCTCGACTGTCTTCCAGCAGAGCAATACGGCAAAAGCAGGATGGGCCTGCCCTGCGCATTCGGGTGTGTAGCGTGCCGGGGCAGAAGCCCCGGTTCAGGCGTAGCGCTTGAGAACCAGCGACGCATTCGTTCCGCCGAAGCCGAACGAATTGGACAGCGCCACGTTGATCTCGCGCTTGCGCGCCTTGTGCGGCACCAGGTCGATCGCCGTCTCGACGTCGGGATTGTCGAGGTTCAGCGTCGGCGGAGCGATATTGTCACGGATCGCCAGCGCCGTGAAGATCGCCTCTACGGCGCCGGCGGCGCCGAGCAGATGGCCGATCGCCGACTTGGTGGACGACATGGAGACGCGCGATGCGGTATCGCCGACCAGACGCTCCACCGCACCAAGCTCGATCGTGTCGGCCATGGTGGAGGTGCCGTGTGCGTTGATATAGTCGAGCTCGCTTGCCGGAATGCCAGCGCGCTTCAGCGCCATCTGCATGCAGCGATAGGCGCCATCGCCGTCTTCCGACGGCGCGGTGATGTGGTAGGCATCGCCCGAAAGACCGTAGCCGACGACTTCGGCGTAGATCTTTGCGCCGCGCGCCTTCGCGTGCTCCAGCTCTTCCAAGATGACGACGCCGGCGCCCTCGCCCATGACGAAGCCGTCGCGGTCGCGGTCATAGGGGCGCGAGGCAGCGGTCGGGTCGTCATTGCGGTCGGTGGAGAGCGCCTTGCAGGCGGCAAAGCCGGCGAGCGCGATGCGGCAGATCGGCGATTCGGCACCGCCCGCCACCATGACGTCAGCATCGCCCAGCGCGATCAGGCGGCTGGCATCGCCAATGGCGTGCGCGCCGGTCGAGCAGGCGGTGACGACGGAATGGTTCGGGCCGCGCAGCTTGTGCTTGATGGAGACCTGGCCGGAGGCGAGGTTGATCAGGCGGCCGGGAATGAAGAAGGGCGAGACGCGGCGCGGACCCTTGTCGCGCAGCGTGTAGCCGGCCTCGACGATGCCATCGAGGCCGCCGATACCCGAGCCGATGAGCACGCCGGTCGCGATCTGGTCCTCGTCGGTCTTCGGATGCCAGCCGGCGTCTGCCAGCGCCATGTCGGCGGCAGCGACGGCGTAGACGATGAAAGGATCGACCTTGCGCTGCTCCTTCGGTTCCATCCACTGGTCGGCATTGTAGGTACCGCCGGTACCGTCGCCGAGGGGAATGGAGCAGGCTATCTTTGCAGGGAGGTCATCGACCTCGAAGGTGGTTACCCTGGCAGCGCCGCTGCGGCCTTCGAGAAGCCGGCTCCAGGTAACTTCGGTGCCACAGCCAAGCGGGGATACCATGCCGGTACCCGTGATAACGACACGCCTCATCGTCCGTGATCCACCCTTATGTATTCTATGTCTATTGCCCCAAGAGGAGGTGCGGCCCGGGAAGGCCGGGACGGGCCACCCGAAGGAGGCCCGCCGGAACGTTCGATCAGGCCTGGGCCTTCTCGATGAACTTGACGGCGTCGCCGACCGTCAGGATCGAGTCAGCCGCATCGTCCGGGATCTCGACGCCGAATTCTTCTTCGAACGCCATGACCAGTTCGACGGTGTCGAGCGAGTCCGCGCCAAGATCATCGATGAAGCTTGCGCCTTCGCTGACCTTTTCGGCGTCAACACCCAGATGATCAATGACAATTTTCTTTACGCGTTCTGCTACGTCGCTCATGTCGGATTCCTCGACCTTTGTTTTTGATCGGCGCCTGTCACGGCACCGGACACTCAACACGCCCGATGTGCCTCAAGAACACATCCGGCAATCCCTTCAACTGGCAATGCGGCATTGACGATACTGTTGCGTACCGCCTGAACGCGCGAGGCATTTGCCGATCGACTGCTGACAGTCATGGCCCGATTAACACGGTTTAAGTCTGCCGCAAAGTCCGAAAATGCCCGGTGCGCCAGCGGTCAACATGCTATTCGTGCTGCAACGCCGGGCACTTGGCCCTGTATCAGATCATCGCCATGCCGCCGTTCACATGCAACGTCTGGCCTGTCATGTAGGACGCTTCCGAGGAGGCGAGATAGGCGACGGCGGATGCAACTTCCGCGCCGGTGCCCATGCGCTTCATCGGAATGGCGCCCATGATGGCTTCCTTCTGCTTGTCGTTCAGCTTGCCGGTCATCGCGCTTTCGATGAAGCCGGGCGCGACGCAGTTGACCGTGACGTTGCGGGTGGCGATCTCCTGCGCGAGCGACTTGGTGAAGCCGATCATGCCGGCCTTGGAGGCGCAATAGTTCGCCTGGCCTGGATTGCCGGTGACGCCGACGACGGAGGTGATGTTGATGATGCGGCCGTAGCGGCGGCGCATCATCGGATGGGTGAGCTCGCGCGTCAGGCGGAACACGGCCGTGAGGTTGACTTCCAGAACCGCATCCCAGTCGTCGTCGCTCATGCGCACGAAGAGACCGTCCTTGGTGATGCCGGCATTGTTGACGAGGATGTCAACGCCGCCGAGATCGGCTTCCGCCTTCTCGCCCAGCGCCTTGACTTCGGCGCGGTCGGAGAGGTTTGCCGGGAAGATGTGGACGCGCTCGCCAAGCTCATTGGCAAGCGTTTCGAGCTTTTCGACGCGCGTGCCATGCAGGCCGACGATGGCGCCCTGGGCATGGAGGATGCGGGCGATCTCTTCGCCGATGCCACCGGAAGCGCCGGTAACGAGAGCCTTGCGGCCGGAAAGATCAAACATGGTTCCGTTCCTTTAAGATTAGATCAACCGATGAGGGCTGCGAGCGCGCTGTCGATATCGGCGGGCGTGTTGATGGCGATGCCGGTGACGGACTTGTCGATGCGGCGGGCAAGGCCCGTCAGCACCTTGCCGGAACCGACCTCATAAAGCGTGGTGACATTGTTTGCCGCGAACCATTCGACCGTCTCGCGCCAGCGCACCTGGCCGGTGACCTGCTCGACGAGCAGGCGGGCGATCTCCTGCGGCTCACTGACCGGAGCCGCGCGTACATTGGCAATGACGGGCACGACCGGCGCCTTGACCGAAACGCCTGCCAGTGCCTCGCGCATGGCGTCGGCGGCCGGGCCCATCAGGGCGGAATGGAAAGGGGCGGAGACGGACAGCATCAGCGCACGCTTGGCACCCTTTTCCGTCGCAAGCCGGGCCGCGACCTCGACGGCCGGCTTGGAGCCGGAAATGACGAGCTGGCCACCGCCGTTGTCGTTGGCGATCTGGCAGCTGCCGCCGGTGGAGGCTTCCTTGCAGATGGCTTCGACATCCGCCTGTTCCAGGCCGATGATGGCAGCCATCGCACCTTCGCCGACCGGGACCGCGGACTGCATGGCATTGCCGCGGATGCGCAGAAGGCGTGCCGTATCGGCCAGCGTGAAGGTTCCGGCGGCACAGAGCGCCGAATATTCGCCGAGCGAGTGTCCGGCGACATAGGAGACCTGATCCCTCAGCGACAGGCCGCGCGCCTCGAGCACGCGCATGACGGCGATCGACACCGCCATCAGCGCCGGCTGGGCGTTGGCCGTCAGCGTCAGCGTTTCTTCCGGTCCTTCGAACATGATGGCGGAAAGGTTCTGGCCGAGCGCCTCGTCGACTTCCGCGAAAACGGCGCGCGCCTCCGGGAAGGCTTCCGCGAGATCCTTGCCCATGCCGACGGCCTGGCTGCCCTGGCCGGGGAAGGTGAATGCTACGCTCATAGGGGTCTCTCCCGTCTCATGTTTTCTTTTCCATTCACATTCCGACCCGGCGAGTCAAGGCGTGCGGCAGGCTTCCGGCACCTCAAAGCCGGCATTTCCAAGGCCTTCACACAGGGAAAAGGCGCTTTCCGTCTTGCGATTCACGAGGAGCCGCCTACAGTCGCGCCGTTTCCACAACAGGATTTCTCCTCCCATGAAGTATAATCCGCTTGGCCGGACCGGCATCAGCGTGTCGGAAATCTGCCTTGGCACGATGACCTGGGGCTCGCAGAACAGCGAGAAGGACGCGCACGACCAGCTCGACTATGCGTTCGCCCACGGTGTGAACTTTATCGATACTGCCGAACTCTATCCGACGACACCGCTTTCCGCAGAAACCTACGGCGACACCGAACGGTTCATCGGCACGTGGATGCAGGCGCGCGGCAACCGCGAGAAGGTCATCCTCGCCACCAAGGTCGCCGGCCCCGGCCGCCCCTATATCCGCGGCGGCGCGCCGATGAACCGTGCCGGCATCCTTGACGCCATCGACGGCAGTCTCCAGCGCCTTAAGACCGACTATGTCGACCTCTACCAGCTGCACTGGCCGAACCGCGGGCACTATCACTTCCGCAACGCCTGGAGCTACGACCCGTCGAAGCAGGATCGCGAGGCGGTTGCCGCCGAGCTGGCGGAAGCCCTCGAAACCGTCGGGGAACTCGTCAAGGCCGGCAAGGTGCGGGCCCTCGGCCTTTCCAACGAGACGGCCTGGGGCACAATGCAGTTCCTGCGCCACGCCGAGACCAGGGGCCTGCCGCGCGTCGCCTCGATCCAGAACGAATACAATCTGCTCTACCGGGCCTATGACCTCGACCTTGCCGAAGTCTCGCACCACGAGGATATCGGCCTGCTCGCCTATTCGCCGCTCGCTGCCGGGCTTCTGACGGGCAAGTATCTCGACGGCGCCCGCCCCGAGGGGTCGCGCCTGACGAAGAACGGCGACCTCGGCGGCCGCTACCAGCCGCTTCAGGAACCGGCGGTGCGCGCCTATGTGGAGCTGGCGCGCGAGCACGGGCTCGACCCGGCGCAGATGGCCCTCGCCTTCTGCCTCACCCGCCCCTTCATGGCCTCGGTCATCATCGGCGCGACGTCGATGGAGCAGCTGAAGACGAATATTGCGGCGGCGGACGTGACGCTTTCGGCCGACGTGCTGAACGGTATCCGCCGCATCCACCGGCTCTATCCCGCGCCGATCTGACAAGAAGCGGGCGGCCATTGGCCGCCCGTCTCTTATCCTCCGAAAGGGTTCGCGACTCAGCCACGCCGGGCCGCCTCGATGGCGGCGACGTCGATCTTCTTCATCGTCATCATCACGTTGAAGGCGCGTTTCGCCTCGTCGCCACCGGCGGCAAGCGCATCCATGAGGACGCGCGGCGTGATCTGCCAAGAGATACCCCATTTGTCCTTGCACCAGCCGCACTCGCTTTCCTGCCCGCCATTGCCGACGATCGCATTCCAGTAACGGTCGGTCTCTTCCTGATCCTCCGTGGATATCTGGAAGGAGAAGGCTTCGTTGTGCTTGAAGGTCGGCCCGCCGTTCAGGCCGATGCACGGAATGCCGGCGACCGTGAAGCCGACGACCAGCACTTCTCCCTGCTTGCCATCGGGGTAATCGCCCGGCGCGCGGGTGACATCGCCCACGGCGCTGTCGGGAAACGTCGCGGCATAAAAGCGGGCGGCCGCTTCGGCATCCTTGTCAAACCACAGGCAGATCGTGTTCTTCGGCATTGGTGCATCCTCCATCCGGTTACGAGGCCATCGATCGCGGCCCATGCAGTGTAGACGTTCGGCGCGGCCGCGACCCGACACCGGGCTTCAAAAAAACCGAGACGACGAAAGAAACCCGCCGTTGCCGACGGGTTTCCTTTCGCCCTGCTCTTTGCGGGGTGACGTTACGGCGTGGTCGTGGTCGCGCCACCACCTTCGGCGGGCTGCTGGCCGCCGCGCGGCTGGCCTTCCAGCGGCTGCGTGCCGGTAGCACCGCCCGTCTGGCCATCCGTTGCCGTGCCGCCGGCCGGCGCCGTGTCCGTCGTGCCGATGGCCGAGGTGTTGGCGTTCGGGTCGACGCCGTCACCCGGCGTTCCGCTGCCGACGAAATAGAAGATGCCCACGGCAACGAGCACTGCGAGAATCACGGCCACTGCCCAGCCGCCCGTGCCACTCCCGCTGCTCTGGTTCACGACGGTCGGTCCGCGGTCATCCACCGGACGCGTCGTGCGATCTTCCGGGGGACGATTGACAAGGTTCGGGTCTTGCATGTCTGTCACTCCATCTGGTTGGATCGGAATGAACAACGCGGCGTCTTCCATTTGGTTCCCGCCCTGTTGCAAAACGGGTCAGCACGCTTCTGGAGTGCAAGACTTGCTTTCCGCCGGAAAATCCGTATAAGGCGCGCTGTTCAACACACCCGGTCAATCGGCTGGTGGCTGAACGGAGGGCCGGCGATCCCAAAAGACCGCCGTTGGAGCCAAGGGCTCCGGCCTCCCGTGTCTCCGCTCTCGACCGTCTGGATTAACGCTTTTCTTGCTTCGGGCTTCCCGCCCTTGAGAACTGTCGTTGAGGCTTGGCGCCGGTTTCGGGTGTAAACGCAAGAAAGGCAAAGCCACATGGCTCTTTACGAACATGTATTCCTGGCCCGCCAGGACGTGTCCGCCCAGCAGGTCGACGCTCTCGTCGAACAGTACAAGGGTGTGATCGAATCGCTCGGCGGCAAGGTCGGCCGGGTTGAGAACTGGGGCCTCAAGTCCCTCACCTACCGCATCAAGAAGAACCGCAAGGCGCATTACGCGCTGATGGACATCGACGCTCCGGCCGCCGCCATCCACGAGATGGAACGCCAGATGCGCATCAACGAAGACGTTCTTCGTTACATGACCATCGCCGTGGAAGCCCACGAAGAAGGCCCGTCGGCCATGATGCAGAAGCGTGACCGCGACGACCGTCCGCGCCGTGATGGCGACGACCGTGGCCCGCGTCGTGATTTCGGTGACCGTCCGCGCCGCGACTTCGGCGACCGCCCGCCGCGTGGCGACCGTCCGGCCCGCGAAGACCGCGCGTAATCGAAGCAGAAGGAGATTTTGACTATGGCTGATGTTTCTTCCGCTCCGGCACGCCGTCCGTTCCACCGCCGCCGCAAGACCTGCCCCTTCTCGGGCGCAAACGCACCGAAGATCGACTACAAGGACGTCCGTCTCCTGTCGCGCTACATTTCCGAGCGTGGCAAGATCGTTCCGTCCCGCATCACGGCCGTTTCCCAGAAGAAGCAGCGCGAACTCGCCAAGGCGATCAAGCGCGCCCGCTTCCTCGGCCTGCTGCCCTACGTCGTAGCGTAAGCATACTGACTCTGCGGCCTGACTCGACGTCGGACCGCAAAGCATGACTCCGGGGAAGACGGCCCTGCCGCCTTCCCCTTCCCCTTCCGCGTTGGGCGCGGATCGGAGCCGCCGACCTTGAAAGAGGTCAAATCCCATGTTGGGGAGACGGTCCTGAATCAATCTGTCAGGAAACTCCTCTAACTGTCTGACCGGACAGGACAGCGAAACCGTGAAGACCCTGACGCCAACCTCGATTGCGACCGGCCTGATTGCCGGTGTGACCGCCGCTCTGCTGTCGCTGAGCGCGAACGCGCAGTCGACTCTCGCGATCGTGCTTTACGCCGCATCCGCTCTTCCGATTCTGATTGCCGGCCTCGGCTGGGGCAATGCCAGCGCGCTGATCGCCGTCGTCGCCGGCGGCGCGACCGCCTCCATGCTGGTCTCCTCGCATTTCGCGCTGCTGATCGTCATCATCACGCTGATCCCGGCCGGCTGGCTCTCCAATCTCGCGAATCTTGCCCGCCCCGCCTCCGAACTCGGCGGCCCGGACAATGCACTCGCCTGGTATCCGCTGTCCAACATCCTCGCACATCTCGCCGTCATGGTGACGCTCGGCATGGTCGCCGTCGGCGCGATCGTCGGCTACGACAGCGCCATGGCGAGCCAGCTCGTCGATATCGTCATCGCGACGCTGAAAGCGCAGGAACCACTCTACAATCCCGATGCGACCGCCGTCGCGCAGCTCAAGGCCGTTTTCGCGCTGGCGCTGCCGCTGGTGCAGGGCGCTCTCTGGGTGTTCCTGCTGTTCGCCGCATACTACGTTGCGACCTTCATCGTGCGCCTGTCCGGCCGCGGCCTTCGCCCGCGCGAGGATATGCCCTCGACGCTGCGCATGCACCGCAACGCGATCTTCTTCTTCCTCGCCGGTCTCGTTCTCGCCTTCATGGGCGGCGTGCCGGCGATCATCGGCGCGCTCGTCTGCGGCACCTTCGGGGCCGGTTTTGTGCTTGCCGGCTTTGCGAGCCTGCATTTCAGGACGCGCGGCAAGCCGTGGCGGCTGTTCGCCCTGTGGTTCGCCTATATCTCGGTACTGCTCTTCACCATACCGATCTTCGCCATCCTCATTCTGGGCCTGATGGACACGCGGCGCACCATCGCGCTGACGCCAGCCGGCCCGGCAGAGAAGAAAAACCAGAACACCTGACATTCAGAAAGGAACTCTAAAATGGACGTCATTCTCCTCGAACGCATCGCCAAGCTCGGCCAGATGGGCGAAACCGTAAAGGTTCGCGACGGCTTTGCCCGTAACTACCTGCTGCCGCTCGGCAAGGCGCTGCGCGCCAACGAAGCCAACAAGAAGCGCTTCGAATCCGAGCGTGCGACGCTCGAAGCCCGCAACCTCGAGCGCAAGTCGGAAGCCCAGGCCGTCGCCGAGAAGCTCGACGGCAAGTCCTTCATCATCGTCCGCTCCGCCGGCGAAACCGGCCAGCTCTACGGCTCGGTCGCTGCCCGCGACGTCATCGAGGCGCTGGCTGCCGAAGGCTTCAACATCGGCCGCAACCAGGTCGAGCTCAACACCCCGATCAAGGCGATCGGCCTGCACAAGGTCGTCCTGCACCTGCACGCCGAAGTCGAGATCTCGGTCGAAGTCAACGTTGCCCGCTCCGTCGAAGAAGCCGAGCGTCAGTCGAAGGGCGAAAGCCTGACCTCTGCCGACGCCATCTACGGCGTTGACGAAGACGCCCTGACGGCAGCCGACTTCTTCGATCCGGAAGCCGACGGCGTAGACGAAGACGAAGCCTGAGAACAACAGTGAGCCGGCTTTGCCGGCTCATCTGCTTTTTGGGGCCGGCTTTGCCGGCCCTTTGCTTTTGCGGCAGCCGAAAGGCACGGCTTGAAATCCGGATTTTCGCATCAATATTTATATGTCGTTAGACTGGATTGGCGGTCGGGCCGCTTTTTTTAGGCCGGTTTGCGACCAGACCCGTTCCGCCAGATTTTTTAAGCGCGACGGAGTTTAGCGAATGAAATTCATTGTACAGGCTCTCGTTTCCCGCCTCGTCGAGACCGGAAATCTGACGATCACCTACCCGGACGGCACCCGCCAGAGCTTCGGCGACGGCACCGGAAATCCCGTCCACATGCGTCTCAACACGAAGAAAGCGGTCTGGGGCCTCGCCCTCGACCCTGCCTACTATCTCGGGCATCACTATGGCACGGGGGATATCGAGATCGTGGAGGGCGATATCTACGACCTCCTGAAGACCATCTTTACCGGCAATCCCGATTTCAAATATTACGACAGTCGCTGGAACCACCTGCTCGAACGGGCGCGCTACCTCTTCCGCTGGATACGGGAGAAGAACAGCATCGTACGCTCGCGCAAGAACGTGCAGCACCACTATGACCTGACGGGTGCGCTCTACGATCTCTTTCTCGACCAGGACCGGCAATATTCCTGCGCCTATTTCGAACGGCCGGACCAGACGCTCGACGACGCGCAGCTTGCCAAGAAGCGCCACATCGCGGCGAAGCTCAACATCATCCGGCCAGGGCAGAGCGTGCTCGACATCGGCAGCGGCTGGGGCGGCATGGCGCTCTACCTCGCCCGGCAGCTCGGCGCCAAGGTCACGGGCGTAACGCTCTCCGACGAGCAGCACGCCCTTTCCATGACGCGGGCGAGCGAAGCCGGACTCTCGGAAGAGGTCAAGTTCCTGCTGCAGGACTATCGCAACACGGACGGCCCGTTCGACCGCATCGTCTCGGTCGGCATGTTCGAACATGTCGGCCGCCCGAACTACCTGACCTTCTTCCGCAAGAGCGCGTCGCTCCTGAAGCAGGACGGGGTGATGCTGCTGCACACGATCGGCCGTACGGACCGTCCCTCCGCCAACAACCCGTTCATCGAGAAGTACATCTTCCCGGGCGGCTATATCCCTGCCCTTTCGGAGGTCATGCAGGCGGTGGAGAAGAGCGGGCTTGCCGTGACGGATGTGGAAATCCTGCGCCTGCACTATGCCGCAACGTTGCGCCACTGGCGGGAACGCTTCATGGCCCGGCGCAACGAGGCCAAGGCGCTCTACGACGAGAAATTCTGCCGGATCTGGGAGTTCTACCTCGCGGCCTCCGAGAGTGCCTTTCGCTGGCAGAACCTCGTCGTCTTCCAGCTTCAGCTGGCGCATGACCAGAAGGCCGCGCCGCTGACGCGCGAATATATCGGCCGCGGCGAGGATTGTCTCAAGGCGCACGAGGGCAATCCCAAGGGCGAACGCCGCGGTGCGCGGCAGTTTCCGCAGGAAGCCTCGCTCTGAGATTCGAAAGCGGTGTCAACCGAAAGCCAGCAGGCCCGGCGCAATCCGGGCTTGCTGTGTCCCGCACGCCTGTGGAAAAGTCTAACAACGGGCTTAATGGTCGGGCCGAGTCGGAAGCGCTTGACCCCCGACAGCAAAGAAACCAAACCAGCGGCCTTCGCAAACAGGGATGGGGAGATTCGGGACGATGAACGACGCCGTGCGCAAACTCAGCCAGGCGGGCCGCGACAATGCGGAGCTGCATCATCGCGAGGCACCGAACAACGTCGAGGCCGAACAGGCGCTGCTCGGCGCGATCCTGGTCAACAACGATGCCTATTACCGCGTCTCGGATTTCCTGAAGCCCATGCACTTCAACGAGCCGCTGCACCGCAAGATCTACGAGCTTGCCGGCGACACGATCCGCATGGGCAAGATCGCGACGACGATCACGCTGAAGACCCACCTGCCGGCCGACGGCAAGGTCGGCGACCTGACGATCCCGCAGTACCTCGCGCGTCTTGCCGCCGAAGCCGTGACGATCATCAACGCGGAAGATTACGGCCGCGCCATCTATGACCTTGCGCTGCGCCGCTCGCTGATCACCATCGGCGAGGACATGGTCAACATCGCCTATGACGCTCCGCTCGACATGCCGCCGCAGAACCAGATCGAGGATGCCGAACGGCGCCTGTTCGAACTGGCCGAAACCGGCCGCTACGATGGCGGCTTCCAGTCGTTCAACGATGCTGTTGCGCTGGCGATCGACATGGCCGGCGCCGCCTTCGAGCGCGACGGCTCGCTATCGGGGATTTCCACCGGCATCCATTCGCTCGATGGCCGCATGGGCGGCCTGCAGCGCTCGGACTTGATCGTGCTCGCCGGACGCCCCGGCATGGGCAAGACCTCGCTTGCCACCAACATCGCCTACAATATCGCCGCCTCCTACGAGCCGGAAGTGCAGGCGGACGGTTCCTTCAAGGCGAAAAATGGCGGCGTCGTCGGCTTCTATTCGCTCGAAATGTCGTCCGAACAGCTCGCAACGCGTATCATTTCCGAGCAGACGGAAGTTTCCTCGTCAAAAATCCGTCGCGGTGACATTTCCGAGGCCGATTTCGAAAAGCTGGTCGCCTGCAGCCAGATGATGCAGAAGGTGCCGCTCTACATCGACCAGACCGGTGGTATCTCGATCGCCCAGCTTTCTGCCCGCGCCCGCCGCCTCAAGCGCCAGCGCGGTCTCGATTGCCTCGTGGTGGACTATATCCAGCTGATGACCGGCTCGGGAAAATCCAGCGACAACCGCGTGCAGGAAATCACCCAGATCACCACCGGCCTGAAGGCGCTCGGCAAGGAGCTGAACGTGCCGATCATCGCGCTCTCCCAGCTCTCCCGTCAGGTGGAAAGCCGCGAGGACAAGCGCCCGCAGCTTTCCGACCTTCGCGAATCGGGCTCGATCGAACAGGACGCCGACGTGGTGCTCTTCGTGTTCCGCGAGGAATACTACGTGAAGAACCTCGAGCCGCGCGACGAGTTCGACCCGAAATACGAAGAGTGGAAGATGAAGTTCGAGGCCGTGAAGGGCACGGCGGACGTCATCATCGCCAAGCAGCGCCACGGACCGACCGGCACGGTGAAACTGGCCTTCCAGTCGGAATACACCCGCTTCACCGACCTCGCCGATCCGTCGTTCACCCAGTACGAGCATTGACGGGAGCCGGGGTTCGCCCCTCACCCTCTCTCCGCAAGCGAGGAGAGGGAACTTGCGTCACGAACCATCATTGGTTGGGGAAACCGGTGCCGCACATCCCCTTCGCCCCGCTTGCGGGGAGAAGGGGGCCGCCAGGCCAGATGAGGGGCAATCCTCCTCTTGCCCGCTCACCGCTTGCCGAAAGCCGGGGCCTTGCAGAAATCGCCCACGATGGCGAGCGCCCGCCGGCCGCGCGCCTTTTGCTCCTCGTCCATCATCGACAGGTCCAGCCTGTCCGAGCAGGTGCCGTCAGAGGCCCCACTCTCCCCTGAAAGCGCCATGCGGCTCGAACAATAGAGCCCCTCGCCCGTCAGAACGATCTGCTCCACGTCGGGAGAGGTGAGCGGAATGGGTTTTGCCTCCGCGATCATGTCATCGGCAGAGGCATAGGCCGTGACCGCCGTCACGCGGCTGAGATCGACCAGGCCGAGCGTCAGCGTCGCCCACTTTTCCGGGAACTGCAGGGCTGCGGTCGTGCGGGAACGACAGGGCGCTCCGGAGACTTCCAGCCGGGTCACCAGCCGGGGCGCCTCGGGATTGTCGACGATGGAATAGTAGATGTCCGCGCCAGCCTCGCGCACCGGCACCGCACCGTCCTGGGCAAGGCCGAGCAGCACCGCATGCGCCTCGCGCATCGCGGCATCCGTCGGCACGCTCTCCGCAACCGCCGCCTCGCCCGAAAGGACGAGGGCCATCGCCCCAACGGCCGTTCTCATTCCTGCCCGCATCGTCTCTCCCTTTCGGCGCGGCACCATAGAGGCCGCGTTTCGTACCGGCAATGCAGCCGGCGGCCGTATTGCCGCCATGGTCCACAGGCTGTATCTCACTGAAATGAGCACGCACCACACGCCCACCCGCTCCACCCTGCCCGTCGCCGGCGAGGACCATGCTCGTCTGACGATCGATCTTTCTGCGCTTGCCGACAACTGGCGCGCCATGGCGCGGCGCTCCGGCGCGGCGCGCACCGCCGCGGTGCTGAAGGCCGACGCCTACGGCATCGGCCTCGAACCGGCGGCAAGGACCTTTCACCTGGCAGGTGCGCGCGATTTCTTCGTCGCCACCCCGGCGGAAGGCGCTGCGTTGCGCGCGACGCTGCCGGATGCCCGCATCTACGTTCTGTCCGGCATGTGGGCCGGCTCCGAGCGGCTGTTCTTCGAGTTCGACCTTGTGCCGGTCATTGCCTCGGAGGAACAGCTCGCCGTCTTCATGGCCGCGGTCTCCGACGGAAGCGACCACCCCTGCGTGCTGCATGTCGACACGGGTATGAGCCGGCTCGGCCTGCGCGTCGAAGATGCCCTGGCGCTTGCCGGCGACGTGGCGCGGCCGGCGAGCTTCTCGCCGATCATGCTGCTCAGCCATCTCGCCTGCGCGGATGATCCGAACCACCCGCTCAACCGCCAGCAGCTCCAGCGGTTCCGCACCGCCGTCGATGCCTTCGACGGCATCGATGCGACGCTGGCCAATTCGGCCGGCATCTTCCTCGGCGAAGAATATCACTTCACCCTCACCCGCCCGGGCATCTCGCTCTATGGCGGCGCAGCCGTCAACGAGGCGCCGAACCCGATGAAGCCCGTCGTCACCGCCGAAGCCCGTATCCTCCAGGTGCGCGAGGCGAAAGCCGGCGAAAGCGTTAGCTACGGCGCCACCACCGTCTTCACCCGCGACACGCGCATCGCCGTCGCCGCGGTCGGCTATGCGGATGGCTACATGCGCGCCCTTTCCGGCTCAGGTGTACCGCTGCGCAAGACGAACGTCCCAGGGGCCGGCGGCGTGCTGCACGGCCGCACGGTACCGCTGATCGGCCGCGTCACCATGGACCTCACCCATTTCGACGTGACGGACCTGCCGGAGGGAAGCGTTCGGCCCGGCGACTTCATCGAGCTCTTCGGCCGCAATATGCCCATCGAGGATGTGGCCCGCGCCGGCGGCACGATCGACTACGAGCTCCTGACCAGCCTCGGAAGGCGTTACGAACGACGCTACGAAGCGGCGAAAAAATAGGACACGTTCCCCTTTTGTGCTAGGGACTTCCGGAACGATTCCGGAAAGCGAGATTTTATGGCGAAAGCCCGCACCCAATTCGTCTGCCAGAACTGCGGCACCGCCCATTCCCGCTGGGTCGGGAAATGCGAGGGCTGCGGCGAGTGGAACACCGTCGTCGAGGAAGATCCGATGGGCGGCATCGGCTCCGGCCCCGGCAAGGTACCGAAGAAGGGCCGCCCCGTCGCGCTGACCGCTCTCTCCGGCGAGATCGAGGAAGCCCCGCGCATCCACACCGGCATCGGCGAGCTCGACCGTGCCACAGGTGGCGGCTTCGTGCGGGGCTCGGCCGTGCTGATCGGCGGCGATCCCGGCATCGGCAAATCCACCCTTCTTATGCAGGCCGCCGCCGCCCTCTCCCGCCGCGGCCACCGCATCATCTATGTCTCGGGCGAAGAGGCCGTGGCGCAGGTGCGCCTGCGTGCCCAGCGCCTGCAGGCCGCCGAGACCGACGTGCTGCTCGCCGCCGAGACCAATGTCGAGGACATCCTCGCCACCGTCGGCGAAGGCAAGCGGCCCGATCTCGTGATCATCGATTCGATCCAGACCCTGTGGAGCGACACCGCCGAGGCCGCGCCCGGGACGGTGACGCAGGTGCGCACCGGCGTGCAGGCGATGATCCGCTTCGCCAAGCAGACGGGCGCCGCCATGGTGCTCGTCGGCCATGTCACCAAGGAAGGCCAGATCGCCGGCCCGCGTGTCGTCGAGCACATGGTCG
>VFQN01002894.1_pt1 | contig 25577 bp, 36 predicted proteins | sample 3512371 | NCBI WGS metagenome assembly VFQN01 (sample SAMN10412370, study PRJNA504923) | tailings metagenome | isolation source: Replicate 2 from Balatoc abandoned mine | place: Philippines: Itogon, Benguet | collected 2017-08-28 | reverse complement strand
GCGATTGCTGAGCGATCGGGCGGCATTGGGCGCAGCCGTCATGCCGATCGTCCACTGAAACAGTGCTCTCCCGTTGTTGTAGAAGCCATCATCCCAGATAAACCGGCGCACAAATCATCTCCAGCGACGCGGAAGTCGCTGGTGGGTTCTTGTACAGTGGCCACTAGGCACATGAAACGCACCTCTGCACTATGCTGGACCGTGACAACACAGCGTTCAGCGTTGTGAGACTACTACGGACACACGGGCAGCGCATGCTGAGCCGTCGTGTGCGCCGGCGTGCAAGATGTGCCGTGCTTTCATGTGAGCCACAGTTTATATAATGCCGTCGCTGCTGCTTCTGTCTGAAATGTTGTCTCGTTGAGTGCATGTTGCAACCGGTATGCAGGGATGAGCTGTGGGTATGGTCTCGGGAGGGGCACGCCCTCGGCACGCCCTGGATTTGTGCCACCTGATAGTGGCTGATGCAACGGCTAACTTGCCAAGCCGTTGACGCGCGGTTGCGTAACACTAGGCCATAGAAAAGCCAGCATAGCTTCACGCCTGGCATAGCTTCACGCCTTTACACCCACGGCCCTACGCCCATAGATGCACCGTCTTGCATATGGAGCTGGTCGTATTACATCATCTCAACACTTGTTCGGGCTCTGCCGCGACATTGGTATCCTTCCTGGGCACGGCACTGCTGGTGGGTACCACTGCGAGCAAGGGAGTCCCATTGCGCCAGGCGTGGCGAGAGATGTCTCGGACGTAGTATCTATTGAGGGTACTAATATTTAATTATAATTGAAGCAGAGACAGCGCATTCGTTTTGTGCCACTAGGTGTCGCCGTTCCCGCCCCCATGTCGTCACCTATCTTCGGGTTCGGAGCGCAAATTTGCCGCTGAGCGCAAATGGCTGCGGTGCTGCACGGTACAATACCAACTCACGGTACAATACTACTCTACGCCATAAAGCATTAGCTGTCATCGATCTTTGCCTCAGGAACGTGGGACTGGCCCATCGCGCGTGTCCAAGGGCCCCGACAGTGATTTGCCGCACGAGAGCCTCAACGCTCGCACATACTAGTAGACTTGCTGCATATCACTCTCCGTGGCTCCCGGGGTGCAGCGCGTCGCCGCACGCACGGGGCATCCAAGCTCAACGTCTCGCAGACATACGAGTTTTGCAGCTAGCCATGTAGGCATATTCAAAAGCACGATATTGCTTATATGGTCCAAGGACGATCAACAGGTGCGCACAGCGCACCTTGCTCCACCCTCGCAGCCCTTCAGCTCCGCAGGCTTCAGTGCGCTCAGGAGGAAGCTCCACTCGGCTATGGCTTACACCAGGCGCAGTACCTCGGAGACCATGTGCCACATATGGGCACATCGCTGTGCCCAGGTCCGCGTAGTACAGCCCAGGCGCAGGGCCAAGAGCTTACGGGGCAGCAACAAAACCCGCCAGAGCTACCACCACCACAGCAGGAGCACCTCGATCTCCAGTGCCGGCGACTACTGCAACAGCGCATGCGTCGCTCCGTCCTGCTGTGCAACATGCACCCCACCAGAGTGGCCCTCATGTCATTGCAGCAGCGGGGGGCAGGGCGCGAGGGCGCGGCCAGCGGAGTCAGCCATACAGAGGAGGCGTGCCACATCTCCTCCAGCATCAGGCAGCTGCAACAGCCCAGCGAGCAACAGCACCCTGCGGGCCTCCCCTGGACCAGACTGGCCAGAAGAGGGCACCAGGCGGGCGGGGCCGCGGCCCTCCAGCAGCCAGAGGAAGCTGTTGAGGAGCTAGCCGGCCAGTGGCCCTGGGCGGGCGTTGACTCCGCAGCGAGAGCAGCCAACACTGTCGCCGGCCTGGAGCCAGGGCCTGCCTCCGCCAGCGGTCCCGGGAGCAGCCGCGAGCCGGATGCCAACGTTGGGGCGCGTTTGGCGGCTTCAGCACAAGTAAGGCTGGCTTTGCGTGTGGCCAACAAGAAATGTGCTGCTACGCGTTGCACCGACGGCCGCTTAGCACATGGGTACACCTCGAGCTGTGGCCGTGCCTGAGGCTGCGCTGCCACTGTGCGCTTGCCGGAAACCCCATACCTCGTCTGAAACCTCGTGTTGTCCATTCCGTACCGTCATGGCAATAACTTGTGTTCATACCTGTTGTGGTGCAGAGTCTGTGCAAGAGCGTCGACCCTGGCCTGGTGCCTGCAGTCCAGCTGCTGCAGCGCGCTGAGGTCCGCCTCCGCAGTCCCACGGTCCTCGAGCAGCACCAGCATCATGCCAACGAGCGACAGCAACAGCAGCAGCAGCAACAGCAGAAGCAGCACCATGCGGTCGCTGTAACTCCGGAGGACGAGGCCATCGCCATTCGCATCATGCTCGCCTGGCTGCAGCACAGCCTGTCAGGCAGCAGCAGCACCAGCAGCACCAGCAGCTCCACAACCAGCACGGAAACCAGCAGCCCTGCTGGGGACGCCGCGACAGCACCAGCGGCGCAGGGCGAGGAGGGGGAGCATGGCCGGGGCGACGGCGCACCGGACCTTATCGCGTCGCTGCTGTCGCAGCTGCGTGACGAGGTGCGGGAGGAGCAGCGGGCTGGGGGCACGGCGGACAGGCTGCGGCCGTTCCTCGAGACGGCGCGGCAGCAGGGGGCGCGCTTCGACCTGAGGGACCTGCGGGCGCTGTCGCCTACCTCGCTGCCAGGCGGCGAAGCAGTGGGCGGCGAGTGGACGGCGGCGCTGGAAGCCGCGGAGGAGGGAGACCAGGACATGCACGACGTGAGTAAGCGGAGGTGGCAATGTACTTGGGGGCCAAGCTGAGCGGACCGTGCATATTGGTAACTCCAGCAACGCGCGGTCTGTCCCTGCTGCTCGGCGCGTCCCGCCGGGCATGGATGCCGCATCAAGGAGGCCGTGCCGCGGCGCTGCTCCTCGGAAAGCCCGTTTTTGCGTGGGGTGCGGGGCTACTGGCTCTATTCCTTATTTATTGATTATTAAACACCCGTGCAACACCTTCATGACTGCTGCTCTTCCACCACTCAGCTCGCAGGTGCTACCACTTTGCCCTGTACATTTTGCTCCCTGCTGGGGGCCGTGACATGCTTGCCAGTGGTCATTACTCATTTGGCTTGCAAACTAAACGTGTGGCACCTTGATCTCACGCAGGTGCTGTCCAGGGCCGTCATAGGTACCCTCATCGCCGGCCAGTGCCGGGCGCAGGGCCGCTGCGGCCAGCCGCGCCCTGACCTGCTCACGGCCGCCGCCGCGCCCCTGATGCTCTGCATCGCGCAGGTACGGTTGTGGCAAAGCCCAACCTGCGACCTGCGATACACAGATGCCCTAGATGCAATTATGCAATTCAACCGTGTCTACGTGCCCATCAAGCAGTGCCAAGGCGTTGTGTCCGTGCGTGCATGCATGCGTGTGCGTGCATCTCGCTTCAGCCACACGTGATGCCGTACACTTGGACCTGCGGCACACCCTCGAGCTCATGCGCCGCCCCATTTTCTCTCACCCCCAAAACCCCCAGGACGCCAATCGCGACAACGAGGCCGCCGTGCAGCTGCCCGCCCGCCTCGTCCACACCGCCATGCATTCCCTGCCTACCCCGCTACTGATCTGGCTGCTGCACGTCATTACCAGCAAGGTGCTGCCACAAGACTTGGCGCCCTTCGTCACCAGCGGCACAGTTGGGCAGCCCTGGGGGACCGGACACGGACCCGAACAGGGGGCGTGCAGAGGAAGGGAAGGCAGCTCACGTTCTACAGCTGGGCTTCGCTTAGACCCCGGAAAAGCCAAGCGCGTCATGCAGGGCATGTACTTCGGAAGGCAAGGGGGTGCCGGTGTGGTTCAGGCGGGCGTGCTGCCGCTGGTGAGCGCAGCAGCGGTCGGCACAACGCTGATGGGGGTGGCACTCATCGCAATGGCACTACAGCGTCACCCCGTGGCGCTCGCAGCCCTCGTGATGGCGTGGGAGGAGCTGGCCGGGGGCCAGCAGCAGACGGAGGAAGGAGGCGAGGGGCTGGGCAGCCTGGCAGGCGCGGCCGCGGGTGGGCCCGCCCTGACGCAGGCGGAGCGTGTGTTGCTTGCTGCGATACAGTGGGAGGGGAGGAGGAGGATGCAGCAGCGGCAGCAGCAGCAGCAGCAGCAGCGGGAGGGGGCGGGTTGGATGCGGAGTGGGGGCGGGGATGCGGGACAGCAGGGCGCTGGGACTGGGGAGGCGGGGCAAGGCCAGGAGCCGGGCCAGCGGCAGCAGCAGCAGCAGCAGCGGGGGGAGGGCGAGGGGGGTGGGGAGGAGGCGGTTGCGCGTGAGGGGAGAGGCTCTGTTGCCGAGCAGCTGCGGCGCATGGAGCAGCAAAATGTGGATGTGTGGAATGAAGCTGCGGCACACGGGCTACCTGCAACGCGCCAGTCGGCCGGGCCGGCGTCTGCTGCCGACGCCGAGGGGGCCGCAATGCACCTCCGGATGGCCGAACTGTTGTGCGAGCAACTGGAGCCTTTGTACGGTCCGGGTAGCGTGGCAGGCGTGGTCCTCTCAGAGGCGGCTGGGCTGCTTGCGGAAGTTGCTGCAAAGCCGCACGGCCCTGTGCTGCTGGGGGGCGTTGGCTTACGTGAGGACCCGGTATTTACCGCCGTGTCGGCTGAGCTGGAGGCGGCTTCTGTACGGGTTACGGAGCAGCTGCTGCCGCACACACCCGTTGGGGTGCTGTTGCATGGGGCCTGGTGGGCGAACGACGGTGACCAGGCGCACAGGATCGCGGTGACGGACCGGTGGTGTAAGGAGGGACAGGGGGCGGGGGGAGCAGCGGGGCGGGGGCGGCAGAGGCGGCGGCTGTTGAACCAGGCCCGGAGCTGGGAGGTGGCGGCAGCTGATGTGGGTGAGGCGGTGGAGGTGCTGCGCCCAGGGCTGCTGAGGGACCCGGTCAGCGGGCCTGCATGGAGGCTGGCGGTTGTGATGGCCAATGGGGCGGACGAAGCGGAGTGGCCGTACGTGCTGGTGAGACTCCTTGAGAGCGCCTGTCTGATGGTGCTCACCTTGCCGTGCACATGTACGCCTTCTCTACTGGTTCGCGGCCGACAGACAGGTCTCGGGCCGTCCTGTTAATCTTCCAGCGCTGCCTTGCGCACCCGTCACACCCACACGCTCGCGCACTGCCCGCTTCGTCCCCGGTTTGTTGGCTGCTGTTCAGGAGGCCTTGTGCGTTGTGCCCCATGGGCCCCCTGCCCGTGCAGGTGCAGTACGCCCTTGCTGGCCTGTCACTAGTGGCCGGCCATGACCTGCCCCTGGGCCGCCTGCAGCTGTGCCCCTGCGCCGTGGCAGGACTGTTCTACTACCACTCCAGCCGGGTGAGGCGTTATGGTGTGGCCCTGCAGCCTACGCATGTTCCACGTGCATATAAGCGTGTATGGAGCTGGGGGCCTGTGGTTTGTCAGGACAGTCCGGCTCCTGTCAACCTTGCGCACAGGCTGGGTGTTCCTGCACGTGGCCTGCCATGGGGTGCAGCGCGCACAGCTGAAGTGCACGCACCGGTAGACCTCTAACGCAGCCCCGCAGCTGGACCAGCAGCTGTTCCTGACCTGCTTTCCGCTTGCAACTCTACCCAATACGTGCCCACGCATGGCATGTCAGCACCAGCTCCTACCATGACTGCCCCATCGCCAACCCGCGCCCGCCCGCCCCCTCCAGAACTTGACCGGCCCCAACGAAGCCATCGGCACCGCCACCCACCTGCTCATGTGCCTGTCGTACATCCCCGTGATCCCCGAGGCACCGTCTCAACAGCCCCAGCCGTCGGACGCGTGCGCAGCCTCTCAACCACCCCAACCGTCGCCGCCGCCAACCGCCGAGGACCCGACCGTCTCCAACCCGACCCTCGCCAGCATGCAAACACCGGAGCACCTTCTAACAGCCACGGGGCTGCTAGAATGCCTGAGCGAGTTCAGCCTGGACCCGGAGGGGTGCGCCGCCCAGGTGGCGTGCGTGTACGACGCCGTAACGGCTACAGCCCAGAGGGACGGCCAGGCCACGCCTTCCAGCCAGCAGGGCGGCTCCCTGCTTTACGGCTACTCGCTGTACCCTGCCGCACACAGTGCGGGGACGCAGCCGCCACGTGCAGCGTGTGGTGCCACGCAGGACCGTGTATTAGCGGCTGCCAAGCTGCTAGCAACCAGCCCGTACCGCCCCGGGCGGCGGTGGGACTACCTGGTGCCCGTGGGCGCGGTGCAGGGCACAATCGGAGGTGTGGGTGGCAGCGGAGGCACGGACGGTAGCAGCAGCACTGGAAGCGGAGGAGCGCAGGGGTCTGTGGAGCAGGGGCAGGGCGAGACAGGAGCAGCAGGCGCCGGGGCCCTGGGTCCGGGCGTGCGGGTGCTGAGGCCAGGGATGCGTGCGTCCGACCTGCTGGCGGCGGTGCTGGCGTGTGTGCTGCCGGGAGGCGGTGGGCAGCAGGAGCAGCTAGCTTGTGGTGGTGCAGGGTGGCAGGGGCAGGGGCAGGGTCAGGGGGTGCCGCAGCAGCTTCCTGTGCGGGCGGTGGCGTGCGGCGCGGAGCAGCTCGCGCTGCTGGTCATGGCCACGCACCGGTGCAGCGACGAGGGCGGCTGCTACAGCGGCACCGTGCTGCAGCCCTCCGTGGATGCGCACCTGGCCAACGTGCTGCTGGCCGGGAACGGGGCAGCAACAGCAGCGACCGTCACGGAGGAGGTGCGTGGGGCGTGCCCCATTGCATGGCCCGCAGCTCGGTGCTCTGCACGTACTTCGCAACCCAGCCTGCAGCGTCCATCCCCTGCAGGCCCACAGACTGATGGCACCATGCCCGCAGGGTGTCCTTAGCAAGTACCCGATCTGTGCAGCCGTGTTGCGCTGTCCCCGGCCCCGCCCCTAACGCCTGACCCCTGCCCCGCCACTAGGCGGCCTATAACCCCCCTCCCGGCGCCACCAGCGTCATGGTGCTGGATGCGCACTATGCGGGGGCCATAACATGCCCGCCCGGACCCGCCGTCATGGCGATCAGGTCGCGCTACCAGCTGGAGAAGGTGACGGACAAGATCCCCAGGTACGACTGCACGGTTTGCGCGGCACGCGACCTTGCATGACCGTTGCAGGACGGGTGAGAGTTTTGGACCGGCTCGGTTGCAAGTCAGTCTAAGCCTTGTGCAAAGCCTTGTGGCCAGTGTCAAAGCGGCGCCTGCGTGCGCACATCTGCTCGGAGTTGCTTGCCTCCGTCAAGTGGCATCGTAGCAAACAATGCGCTGAGGCGTCGGGAGGTGAAAACTAGCGGCATGTTCATGCCGTTATCCCATGCTCGTTGCGCCGTTCCTTGTTCGCAGGTTTTCGGATGCGCTGAAGCGACTGCGGGAGGCGTTTGTGGACAAGCCCCGTGTCAGCGCCACGTGGGTGGTGGCGCAGGGCGTGGGGGGCCTGCAGAGGGCGATGCTGATGGTGGCAAAGGTAAGGACAGCAGGAAATGGAGTTGTCTGTTTACGATGAGGCAGCGATCGCACTTGCTGTGGGCATGAGCGAGGCCTTTGCAGATGTGTCAAAGAGCTGCCGAATGGGGCCCCCGCCGATGTTTTTGCTTCACGGACTGGGCTGTTCATGGGCTGCCTCAGCAGCTCGTCTGCGCCAGCGTGATGCAGGGTTGTTGTCGCCGCTGCCGTTCCATGTTGCGTCGTACGGTGCGCCCCACCAGGTGCGGGAGGAGCTGCTGGCGCAGCACCGCGACCTGACGGTGTGGGTCGTCGGCGTGGCGCAGTTCAGCGAGGCCATGGACGCCGCCGAACTCGAGCAGCGCGAGCAGCAGCAAGAGCTCAAGCAGCAGCAAGAGCTTAAGCAGCAGCAGCAGCAGCAGCAGCAGCCACCAGAGGGTAGGTCACGAGGCGGCAAGGGCGCGGCCGCGCCCAAGGGCCGCGGCGCTGCGCGGGAATCGGGGCCGGGCAGCTGGCTGGAAGGCCCCTGGGTGTCCCGTGAGGTGCGGGAGCTGCACTGGAACCTGTGCGCCACGCTCGCCCGTCTGGCGGACCTGGTGGGCCTTGGGCAGGTGCAGCTGGGGGAGGACGGGGCCATTGGTGTGTCGGGGGAAGGAGCGAGGTGGGTGCTGCTGCAGGCCGAGGGGCTCATGGCGGCGATGCTGCGCCTGCTCCGCGACCCCGGCTGCGTGGTGCGCGAGCACGTGCGTGTGGAGCTGCTGCTGCAGGAGGTGGAGCCGGGGCGGGTGGACAGGCTGGTGGCGGGCAGGGAGGAGGCGAAGGCGGCGGAGGCGGCGGGGAGGGGTGCGGGCGGGAAGCGGGCTGCGGACGGGCCCGGGAGGAAGCACACGCAGAAGGAGCTGCAGAAGCTCATGTTCCAGTAAAGTTGTAGGTAGCAGGTTCAACGTTGTAGGTAGCAGGTTTGTGCTTGCGCAGGGGCTCGCACGCGAGCCCTGTGGGTGCTTGCACGGAGCCAGTAGCAGCAGGATGAACAGGAGCTGGTCGGGGGCGCGTGTCTTGACGCATATTTGTATCGCTGGGGTGCTGGCTTGCTGTTTGTTATGCGTAATGGGACTGCTGTACTCAGCAGTGTGCTTCAGCGTTCTGCTGCTTCGTGTTTAGCGTGTTGGGGTTTCGGGAGGGCTTCATGAACACCTTGGTATGATGTTTGGACGCACGACGAGTTGCGTCTCAGCGCTGTGTACCATGCTGAGTTTACGGCGCGTGTCGGTGGGGGTTGCGTGCAGTTGGTGTAGGCTGCAAGCCGTTACCCGCTGGCAGGTGGGTCACAGGCGGTCTTGCGTACCCGTTTACAGGCAACCTTTCCCTAGTGCTCTCGTCCAGTCTCATCCTATATGAGCGGATGTGGTTGACGACTACCCGGGTCAGCTCCATCCACCGTTTCAGAGCTTGCCGCAGCTTGCTGGCAGCGTGCTGACGTCCTGGCGGTGTTTGCGTGTTTCCTGGTGGTCATCAAGACACATACATCCACATTCCGCGTGGCTCGGATGGCTGCGGAACCTTGACTGCATCTGTCAAGCTGAGCTTGCAGACCCCAGTAGTCACGTTGATTACCGCATGTAAGTTGGCGTCACTGGGTGCTGTTTGTGCCCATCTGGTAGCTTAAGGGCACCTTCCCTGTTACCTGCACCCCGGGGCAGCCTGGCAGCCCTTGCCTTCCCACCTGGCCACGAGTACACGTGTAGCATGGTTTCTGCGAGGGCTTTCCTGTGGGGCAAAATTGAACAACAGTACAATTGCGCCGGCAATCGCGCGTTATGTCACTTCAAATCTTGCTTACGTGCCCGGGCGACACGGGCCTACGACATGGCGATGCACACGTCGGATTCATTCCCGCGTATATCCAGGACGCACATTCCCGCAATGAGCAGCATTCATACAATTAATGTTCGCACAATGTGCGTTTCCAATGCGCTCCTTGGCGTTAGTGAAACGTCAACTTTTAACCTTTAGCAATATACACCGCAATATACACTAGACCTTACCGGGCCTTCACGCCTCGCAATCACGCTTCAAGCTCACTCCGTTCATATTGCTCGCGTTCGTGCATTTCCGGGCAGCTCGCTTCCGTTACCCACACTCCGGCAGCTACCGTCATCATGGGCAAGGACGGCAGGATCATGCAGTTGGGAGGCCACAGGGGGTAAGCGAGCATCCAGAAGGATCTGGGGCACGTAGTAACCCTGCTTAGCTCCGTGCTTGGCGGGAACCTTGGCCCCATGTCCCGAAGAAGGCCAACAGGCCCAGTCGCTTTTTTGACCGGAGCTTCTAGATATGGAAGCTAACGCCTGCAACACTGTCATCATAATCGGATTGCAGGATGGGTGAGAACCTGACCGCTGTCGGCACCGATGGCACGCTTGGTATCTACCCTGCGTACCGGGAGAACACAATCCAGTCGTTCCAGCAAGCTGCCAAGTGCGGCGTCGGCTTTGTCGAGTTCGACGTGCAGGTGTGTGGGCTGTGGTTTGTGCTCAAATGGCAAGGCACAGCGTCTTACCATAATACGCAGGTTGGCCAGCTGGTGTTGGAGGGCAGTCACCCTTGGTCCCGTGCTTGAGAGCCCGGCTCTAGGCCAGCCAACATTTCAGCCCGAATGTAGACAGGTCGGCATACAATACTCCGAACATGGTTGGTTTCCACGTGTGCCGTCATGCGGTCAAGTGGGGTGCACCAGGCCTAAGGCAGCATGGACTACGCTGCGTAGTAAAGGCACCGCTGCCCAGGGGCCGCTGCCTAAGCACAAACTCATGCAGCAGCCTGCAGCGTGCAGGTGCCGCGCGCCCTAAGTCATGCAGATTGCTGTTACTACAGTACTGCACACAGTACAGCAAACACAGGGCTGCCGTTGTTTTAGCCATGCGCTGTAGCGCACCGGTCTTTGCTTACTGCGTCATATGTTACACTGCACACTGAACTCCCTCCTTTGCTCCTCCTTTCCACGCTGCCCGCTGCCCGGCCGCAGGTGACCCGCGACAGCGTGCCTATCATTTGGCACGACGATCAGGTCATCTTTGGCAGCGTTGACCAGCCCAACAAGCCGGAGGTCAAGGACCTGACCCTGGAGGAGCTGCAGGCCCTGTGCAAGAACAACAGCAACGCCACCGAGGGTGGAAACACCGCTGTTGTTCCGGACGGCCCTCCTTCAACGGCTAAGCTACTGCGCCTGTTCCGTGACCGCACGACGCGCCAGTGGGCAACGCAGTACCAGCCGTGGTCATGCTCCCAGGACGACACCATCCCCACCCTGGAGGCCGTGTTCCAGTCGGTCCCCGAGGCCATCGGCTTCGACATTGAGGTTAAGATGACAACGGGCGACGACATTGAGCACACGCCAACCGACGAGGTGGACCGCGTCCTGAACGCCATCCTCCCCGTCGTCGACCGCATGTCGGCTTCCGGGCAGCGCAACATCGTGTTCTCCTCCTTTGACCCTGACGTCTGCCTGGAGCTACGCAAGCGGCAAGCCCGCTACCCGGTCTACTACCTCTCGGGCTGCGGCCTTTACCAGCACGTCGACGGCCGCAGGACGTCCATTCCGGCAGCCATCACCTTCGCGCGCGAGACGGGCATGCGCGGCATTTGCGTCCCCGCGAGCATCGTGATGTCCAACATGGACATGGTCGGCAACGCATCGCAGTCGGCGCTGGAGGTGATGACGTACGGGCTGGAGAACAATGACCCGGCCTGCCTGCGGGCGCAGGCGGATGCGGGCGTGGTGGCAGCGATTGTGGACGAGGTGGCGGGGGTCACGGCCACCTTCGCGCAGCAGGCGCCTGCGGCGTGAGGGCACCTTCAGTGCAGCGTGCTGGCGCGGCGGTCTGCTACAACTCGTGCGGTGGCGTCTAGTACGAACGCTTTGGCAGGATGGCGCGTGGAGTAGACAGTTGTGTCTTGTTGCTTATCACTGTCGGGCTGTTTGGTTGAGGTGCTGTTTGGCTGCCGTAGGTGGAATGTGCAGCTCTAATGGACAATACCCTGTGATACACGTCCCTCTAGCACACCCTGACCCGCTTGCCGCTTCAGCCTGACCCCTTGCGTGCGTAGTAGGTGGTAGAAAGCTGAGATGCGTCTTGCGGTATGTTGGCTGCACATTTTTCGTGCGCTTGCGGCCCTAATTTCTCCACCACCTTGCATACTGGCGACTTGCGCATGCTCGCTGACTGCTGCCGGCTACTGCGCCGCTAAGAGACCGTACTACAGATTCTTTTTCTGGTCGCAGGATATTCCTTGTCACGGCGTTCGCCATTGATATCCTGACTTTTTCATCATTTATGCACATGCGTTGCATGGTTTGACGCTGTCTTTGCGTGGTGGCTAGCTGCTAGGTAACTGGGCTGATGCTGTAGGTGTTGTGTGAAGGGAGGTGCATGGTGCATGCCTCTCATGGTGAGTTGCTCGACGAAGGGTTGCCAACGCTGCCATGCCCCGTTTAACCTGGTGAGGCTTTGTCACACTGGTATGTCTTGGCGGTATGTCTGGGCCTATTGCAGTGGGACTTCCAGAACATGAGGGGTAACAACATGGTACCATATGGTGCCGCTGTGCAGTGTAAGGCCCCGGAGCCTGCAAAATGGTCCGCCACTCACCACGCGTGGCATCCAGGGCGCGGTGGTTTGCAGCCGTGTAGGCGTGTGGCAAACCTGGAGACAAGGCACGTGCGGAGGGCAGTCCGCACACCGGCCTTCCCGCATCTCCCCGCATGACACGCAATCGTTCACAGCAACTGCATGTTATAGAGTTTTGCTGCACTTACCCGCACTGATCAACACGACTGCATCCAAAGCAACGCGTTCCAAACTGGACCCCTTTAGCAGCGTCTCAAGTTGAGGGTGCTGCCTGGCGCTGCGTTGCCTCGCCGCTGCCCGCTGGTACTACTAGACGCAACGTCGCCGTCGCCATTGACCTGTGAAGGTTTGACACGTTCATCAGGCCACTGGCGTACAACCGTGCATTGCGCCAGCACTTCTCTGGGGAGCAGGGTTCAGAAGGTCCACTAGGGCTTCCCACCGCAGGACCAGGGCTGTCGCGCGTGCCACCGGTGGGAATGCAGCCAGTCGTCTTCCAAGAAAGGACACCGAGTAGGAAAACAGTTAGGACATCGCCGTCCCTGATGCTCCTGGTACTCCTGTCATCCAACCGTACACACGAAAGCGGGGACCAGCGGATGCTGCCCATAAACTCCGCTCTGGCCAGCTAGCCACCGCGTGTGGTGCTTCATCCCAAAACCTCCTTCCCACTCAAACTCTCACACATATACAACGCCAGGCCCATTTCCTATGGACATGCACTGTTAGGTACAGCTACCTTGTTATGCCCGTCTTGCCGTCCACCGTACCCAGCGCACTCCAAACACACGTGTCCCCGCACATCCCATCGTACACAACAAACTCCCTACTTAGCCGAAAGGAGAGGTGCACCCATGGCGACACCTCTACGCCTTGTCTTCTACTGCGTATGAGACCGCCAAGCAATTCCACCTGCCGCATTGCCGAACACCTACTGCGTGCACTACCACCGGCAGGCCGTGCCTGCCCAGTTTCGGCGTCTAAAGGCCCTCCAGTCTGCTGACCCACGCTAACAGAACGCCTCACAGCTGCTCCAGCACCGCCGCCAGCTGCTGCGGGTTGTGCAGGGGGATCTCCGCCGCCTCCTCGGGCTGGTACTCGGTCTGCGGGCAGCAGGGAGGACGGATGGCACAAGGGCGCTTAGCGCAGTATCGGCCGATGATAGCAGTATCATTGCACCCTCGCTGCACAGTCGCTCCCCTTCGAAACGACGATGACTGTGGTCCCTCCCGTCCCGCGCTCCCGGCCCCGCACCTGCAGCAGCTTTGCGATCTGTCCGTGCGCCTCCGCGATGTTGGACTTGACGGGCTTGAGCAGGATGGCGTTCGTGGCGGGGTTGGGCAGGTACAGCCGCAGCTTGGCCACCGCCACCGGCAGCGGGCCGGACAGCGCGGCGTTGACGCGGGACACCATCTCTGCCACCTTGGCGGGGGACGCGAAAGCCTGCAGCGTTTAAGGGCGCCATGGGGCCGAAGGGGCACACGGGCGGGGTCGGGTGGGGCACGAAGGAAGAGCGAAATTGACGGGGGACGTAAAGCATGGTGGTTTACCAGGAGGCACACAGGTAGGCACACGTGAGACACAAGGTGTGGGTGACGGGCGCGTCATAACGTGGGGTGTGCGGATAGGGGTTCCCACCTGCTCTCTGAGGGCCTTGCCGCCTTGCCCTCCTGCTGCTAGCCGCACAGCCGTGACCTATGAATCAGTAAAGCAAGCGGTTTGCGTTCAGCACAGTCTTTGCGCTACTGGAGGAAGCAGTCGTCCGCAGGTTGCAATGCAGCGATGTGGCCCTTGACAGGGGCACGCAGTGTGCCCGGCAACGCATTCCACGTCAACACCCAGCCCTCGTCCCGCACCCCTGCTTGTCCACAGTATGCCTTCCCGTACTGGTATTCCCCAGCCCCTGACCTTGGTAATGAAGGACAGCATCGGCTCAACCGCCACCTTGGTCAGCGCCATGATGAGCGCCTCACACACAGCCTGGGGAGGGGGCGCAGGGGGAATGGGCACCAGATGGTTAAGTGTGCACGGTTTGTCCCACAGCTCGAGGGTGAACCCTATCGTCATACACCAAGGTTGGACCTTTGCTACGGTCCAGGTCCCCCCAAGTGTTTCCAGACACTCATGCAAGCCACGCGCTTTACTGGTTCCCTGGCCCCCTTCCCCACCTTGAGCCCCTTCTCCAGCTCCTTCTTGGAGTCCACCTGGTAGGTCAGCACGCGGGGGCCCGAGGCGCCCAGCATGCGCACCACGGCGTTGTTGGGGCCCAGCGTGAACAGCGACTCCTGGCCCACCATGATGCGCCTGCGGGAGGAGCACGACAGGGCATTGGCGGACACCCGGGTAATTGCGACGAGTGTTGTGCGGAAACTGTGTGACGCGACAGCTAAGGTAGGTTATTCGGGGATGGGACGAGGCCGGCGGAGCATATGCAGGTTTGCGGTGGCGGGAGGAACGGCGAGCGGTGCAGGTGCCAGTTTGCTTGCAGTATCGGGGCCGTCCCGGGCGGTGGCGAATCTTTGCTCAGGTGCTGCATGCACCCACCGGAGGTGGTCCCGCATGTGGGAGAAGTCCAGGTCAATGTCCGTCACCGCGAAGTCCACGTCGAAGGGCACGATCTGCTCGCGCAGGAACAGCAGGTTGCGGATCATGAACAGCTGCGCATCAAGCGGCGCGCCGCCGGTGGCAGCAGCCGCCGCCGCCGCCGCTGGCCCGCCGCCGTTCGCGGCGCCGCCGGCAGCGGCAGCGGCGTTGCGCTTGGCCACCATGCGCGAGGCCTGCTGGATCGCCACGGTGCATGCGGACACCGCGTCCTGGGCCAGGCCGCCAAAGATCTTTGGGTCCACTGCACGGTACAGCTTGGACAGGCACAGCAGGGTTGCTCGGAGGGGCGGGAAGAGCGTGGCGTAGGGGTCCGTGCCGGGGGCGGCGGCGGGGGCGGAAGAGGCGGCAGAGCCGTTGGTGTCGGCGGCTGCGCCTGCGCTGCCGTTCTCGCCGTTCTCGGCTGGGGCTGCGGAGGACGAGGCGGCGGCCGCGGCGGCCTGTTCGAGCTTTGCGGGATAGTCGGCGTCCTCGGAGGTGCATTGGTAGCCTGAGATCTCCTCGCGGATGAAGGCCTGAGGGCAGGGACAAGCAACGCGGCCATCACCATCGTGCGAAGTTGGCTCCCCCTACGCATTTGTGGACCGCCGTTGGCCTAACGTTCGGCATCGTTGTGGTTATGAGAGTCGGGGGGCGGCTTTCAGCCCCGGGGCACTGGGGCATCAAGGCACTGAAGGCACCACATTCAAGACCATAAGCACGCACCTGCGCCCTAAAGATGAGCCTCCCCTGCACGTCCGCTAGGCACCTGGCTAGCAGCGGCTTGAGCGCCTCGCCTCCAACGCCTCGCCGTGCCAGCTGCTCGCCCAGCACCTGCACGATACAAGGGGAGGGGAGGATACCCAGCACCCACGGTAAGCAACCAACGGGCCTGGGAGTCACACGGGCTATGTTTGGGCAAGTCCGCCGCTATTGGACAGCAAAGCACTCGAGAGGGTAGTGCTCTAGCCGCACCCCTGGCGCCCGGCCGCCCGTTCGCCTGGCCCTTCCCACATCAGGACACGTGCACGCGGGCTGCAGCCGCCGGGCCTCTTTCCACACCCTCGTACTCCCTGGGTGGCACCCACTGCCCACCTCGTGCTTGAGGATGTCGACTAGCTCGCACAGCTCGTCCATGTCCTGCATCACCACCACCGCCGGCCGCAGCGTGTCGTACAGCATGGTGGCCAACGGCTCCAGCAGCGGGCCCAGCGCCTCGGCGGGAGACGGCAGCTGCACGGCCGGCGCAGGGGCGGCCGCCGCCCCCTGCTGTTGCGAGCCCAGGGCCGCTTTCCCCTTGGCTGCGGGGACGTTCTCCTGTGAGATAAAGTGGGCATTCGGTAGTGATAAGCGCCACAGCCATTGTATAGCGCTTCTACCAGACAGCGGCGCCAATGGCAATGGTTACTTCTTGCCAGAGAATGAGGGAACAATTCAGGGCGGGTGTGGCGGGGATGCAGGGTGCGACCGTGTCCGGCGGGACAGGTGTAGAGGCAGGGGAGCGCTGGAGCTGGAGCACCCTTTTAACCGTTCCACAGCCCTACCTTGCCCTGCTGCTGCTGCGGCGGCTGCGCCTGGCCCTGGAAGAAGTGCTCAAACATCTGCACCTCCAGCTGGCACACGCGGCTGAGGTGCTCGCAGCCGTTGCGCGTGAACAGCGGCAGCTGCTGCGCGCCGTAGGCGTTGATGCGCTGCTGCACGTACGGCCCGATGAGCGCCAGCCGGGCCTGTGCGTACAGCGAGTGGCACTCGCACAGAAGCCGCAGGTATTCGGGCCGCCCGGCGCGGGCCTCCACCTCACGGAGCAGCCCTGTGGGATGACAGGGGTTACCGATAGCTCCGTGGTTGTGGGGAGAAACGGGGGACAGTTGATGGCCCCGTACGGCTAGCAGGTGTTCACAAAGGATACTTGAACTGGCGACCTGGGGAGCCGCCATCCCACCAGAGACCCCTGAACCACTTTATGCCGGTGCCGAAGGGCCCCAGCGCCACACCTTTCAGGTTTGGCTCCGCCGCCGCCCTGAAGCGGACGTACAGCATGGGTACCTCGGCTCCCTCCGCTAGCTGCGGCACCTGCGACCCGCCCGCGCCTCCAGCGCCCGCCCCGGCTGGCCCGGCCGCCGTGCCGTTGGCGCCTGCCGCTCCCGCTGTCCCCGCCGCCCCGGAGCCCGCCGCCCCGCCCGCCGCCGCCTGCTGTATGGCTACCTGCACCTGCTGCACCGCGGCGCGCAGCACCTGCTGCACCTTGTTGCGCACAGCCCCCAGCGCGCGGCCCTGCAGCAAGGTGAAACAAAAGTGTGGTCGTCAGCACGCGCCCCCGCTTTTATCGGCGGCATTCCGCAGCCCCCCAGGCGCCCTGTCCAGAACGACATGCCCGAGACCCTGCTAACGCTTAATCCTTGCCCCGCTCCCTCCCTCTCCCCACCCCAGCCTGCTCTGACACGACTCCCGCCCCCCTTCCCCCACCTGCAGCTGCCTGAACTTGGCGCTGTACTGCCCCGCGTCCGCGTACTGCGGGTTGGAAGCCACATAGGCCATGCAGTCGTCCAGCTTGCGCAGCAGCGCCAGGAACTGCTCGCTGTCCAGGCTGAGCTGCGCTGCGTTGAACTGCGCGTACACGTGCTCGAACTCGTCGAAGAAGCGCAGCTTGGCGCGGATGGCGTCCGCGAACTCCACCAGCGCCTCCTTCTCGCGCACTAGCTGCTCGCAGGAGGCGTGCAGCGAGCGCGAGCGGCCCACCACGTCGCGGTGCTGAGACAGCAGCGCGTCAAAGGCCTCCAGCGTGAGGTCCACCTGGGGGGACGGGAGGCACCGCGTGCGTGTGAGAGCGGTTGGGAGGGGTAAGGCGTGGTCTGGTGGGACTGTCTGCTCGTGGTTCAGGGTCGGAAGGGTGAAAATTGCGGAAGGTGGTTATGCACGGGGCGGTGGCGTGGGCGGAAGGCGTGCATCCTGCTGCAGTGTGCTAGGGCATTACCGGCAACCCACTCTAGTGCCAGCTCAACAAACTCGGTACGTAGAACGTTCGAATTACCCCAAGGCAGCCAGCCGGTAGGCTCGGCGGCACTGCCCCGCAGTGCTGTAGGCGCGCACGGTGGCCGACCCACTAGCCGCCTCCAGTCCGACCACCCCAACCGCCTCCTGCCCACCTTTGCGAGGATGGTCTCGCACGACCCCACGTGGCTGTTGAGCAGGTCCGCGTACCGCTTGTACTTCTCCTCCGTCTCGCTGGCGCACGCCGCCTCCAGCTCGCTGTGCCACTTGTGGAACTGGCTGGTGTTGTGCAGCACTGCGTCCTCCAGCGTGCCCACGTAGCCCTCGCCCCCGGCGCCGCCCGCAGAGCCCCCCGCGCCCCCCTCGGACCCAGATGCCGCGCCGTGGGCCCGGCCCGGGGGCTGGTCGGCTCGCTGCTGGTCATCCACCACCTGTCAAGGTAGAGATTGGCACCAACAGCGGTTGGTGGACGCATCGGCGCTATGCGTTCTGATGAACGAAAGGCGAAGGGGCCCTGGCGAGACAGGGTGGGGAGACCGGGGCCCATGAGGGCAGGGGTGTGCTGCTGCTCCTGAGCCATCATGCACCCCGCCCCGTGCGTACACGCACATCCCCTCTAGCTTGACGCCTGACCCTAGAGCCCTTGGCCTGCGAGCTGTCGAGACGGAGCATCCGATCGACTGTGACTCACGTGTGCTGGGAAGGGTCGGAGAGAGCAGACCTGCCCCAGGGCCTCAACCGCACGTAGCTGACTTTCGCTTAGAGCTGCAGTGCGCTCCCAGGTCGCAGCCTGCGATGTACCGCAGGACCGGGACTGAGCAGTTGCCCGCGCTTAGGCAGTTGCACGTCTTGGCACCGGAGTGTTCCCAGTACGCCCCAGAACGATGCACACACCACATTGTAACTCTTTGAAGCTGCTCCAGCCAGAGACTTATGGCTCCGCGTCGTTGCGCTGGCCATTCTTCCTCAACGGAGCGAGACCACACAAGAGCGACTGTGCCGCTAGGGCGCTAAAACCTATGCGTTTACATCATCATGATCTATGGGTAGGATTGTGATCACGTGCAGAAGCGTGTCAAATAGCGTGCAATGCTGCAGTCTGAAGCGTGTGAACAGCGCGTCAGGTAGTGTTCTAAGGGATGGCTAAAAACATGTGCAATACGCAACAGATAGGCTGGGTCGAAGGTTGCTGTTGGGGCGGTACTAGGCAATCGATGGGCCGAACGGAAAACAGACGAACCACGCAGCGAACCATCCCAGAGCGTCTGATGATAAATCCACTACACTTCTGTACGAACATCCATTATACTGCACCCACCAGCTGCCTTGACAATGACCTAGCAGCTGGGCCGGCCCGCCCTGAACGCCCCGTTGGTTAGGGCTTTCCACAACACTCCCTAAACTCTGCGCTAGTTATAAGCAACATTGGCATGTGGACTGGCATCGGAGGCATGCAGCAGCGGGGCGATTCGGGTGGGTGGCGGTCGAGGGCTTGGCGTGTCTCAGCACCCCGCCACCTTAGCCCCCCTCCATCTGCGGTCAATTTTTCCCGGCTGTGCAAGGCCCTGTCAGGAGTATCGGCTGCATGCGTGCAGTTACTCTACAATCATTACGCGTTGCAACCAGTGCACCATGCTAAGAACTGTGAGCCTGTCGCATGCCCACCCACATGCCCGTACGCCGCTCCCGTGGCTTGCTGGTACCGCCGTCTCCGCATCCTGGTGCTGCAGCCGCTACCGTTACCCCGTAATGCCTCTGTAAGAGCACCATCTGTGGAACCCAATAATGCAGGCGTTGGTCGCTGCAGCGGGGGAGGCCCCACGCAGCATGCGTTCCCCACGCCATCATCTCCCCTCCAGCGAGTGGGGCAGCGGCCCCGCGGCAAAGCAATGCCAAACCTGGCACCTGTTCCCGCGCAAAAATCTATCACAGCAGCAACAGCAGCGGCAACCACCTCCACCATTACGAGCAGCACTCCCAGTGCCCGTCTGGGAGCCTCCAGGTGCCCAGGACACGGGAGGGGCACGGCAGGCCCTGCCTCGAAGCCGCCACGCCAGGGCCTGGTGCCGTCCGCTGCTTTAGCAGCAGCTGCTACTGCTGCTGCTGGGCCATGCAGCTCGGCGGTCGCAGGCTCCTTACCAGCCACACCAAGCTTTGGCTGGCCGCCGCGTTCGACCAACAGCCACATGCGCACGGGTGTGAGCTGTGCAGCAGTGAGGGGCGGCCGCCGGGGGTTGCGGGCGCCGCCTCGGCCCGTGGAGGTGCGCCGGGGGAACCATGCGCGCAAGGCCTGAAAAGCGGATCATAAGCAGCTACGGCTCGCAGGGGCAGGGGTGTGCCATTCCCGCGTGGTGGGGGCTACGTCTGAGCTGCTGCGGTCTGCTGGTAACCAGGCATGGACCTCAGTGCCAAGCTGGTGCATGTCCTCAGACCTCAAAAATGTGCAACAAAGGGCGTTATGAAGGTGCACAACACGCGCTACCACCTTCTCACTTTCCTCCGTGCAAGTGCCCACCCTGCATTGTCATAATCCAGCACTGTCGTCCTAAAACTTGCGCCACCCGGGGTTGTCACACCGGCACGGCGCAGGTGGAGGAGGTGCTGCCGCCGGCCGCCTCGGTTCAGGGCGAGGCAGGGGAGGGCGACGGCGCCGTGGGCCCCCGCCTGCTGCCGGGCGTGGTGCGCGTGTCGTGCGTGCAGGACCTGCCCCGCTTCGACATGCCGCTGCTGCTCGGGAACTTCAGGTACGGTGCAGTACGTCCGGGTACCTGTCGCGCGATTTGGGACAGAGCCATGCTCCCCATGGTGACGTGGGGCAGGTCTCATGATGCAAGCTGCACGTGGGTCTGGCGCCTCGTAACGCTCAACCCAGGTAAGGCTCTTTACTTGCGCCATTTGTCTTAACGCCAGCTGCTTCCCCCTTCCCAGGTCGTCCACCTGCAACGCGGTAGCTGTGTCGTACAAGGGCGAGCGGTACCTGCTGGCGCCCGCCGCCAGCGTGGCATACGGCTCACAGGTACGGCAATCCCCTCCGCATTCCCCTTGCAACTCCATTTTCGCCCCTGCGGCTGCCATGTTGCACGCCTGCCCTCTCGATCTTCCTCGCTTCCCCCGGAAACGGTGAAGGTGCATCCGCGTATACCTCTCGACCGCAACGCCAGCCGCTCTGCCACACCTTCACGTAACCCCACGCCTTCCGCTACCTCCTTGCGCTTCTCCCGATGCCCCGTATGACCCTTGCCGTAGATCCGCGTGTCGCTCCCGGGCCGCGACAAGCCCCTACCCGCCCACCTAGCGCACCTGGGCCTGGACTGCGAGCTGGCCGTGCTCAAGCTGGGGCCGGGGCCGCAGGCGGCAGCGGGGGGCCCGGGGCCGCAGGGCGGCAGGGCCACGGCGCAACAGGCGGCCAGGGCGGCGGCCGCAGCGGCGGCGGCGGCCGCAGCGGCTGAGGAGGAGATGTGGCGGGCGGTGGTGCCGTACGAGATGGCGTCGGGGCTGCCACAGCTGCAGCAGGAGGTGCAGGTGGGAGGTTGCGGAGAGCGCAAGGGTTGTTAGGGCTGCAATGTGGGATCGCGGTAAAGGCAGGATATGTTGGTGAGGGACGCAGGTTGCACGATCCGCTGTGGTCAAGGCCTGTGCAAACGAGGCCCAAGGTCGTGAAACGGCGGCCAGCAGCCCTCATCGGAAACGAGATACCCTGAGGATGAGGTGGTGGCCCCACCTGGGCGCATTGCCTCAGGCTCGCCCTTACCCCATTCCTGCGCTTACCCTCACCACCAACCCGTCCGCATGCACCCTCTGCACCTCCCCTTGGCCCGCTACTGTAACCAACCTGGTCGTGGGTCGGGTTTACAAGTCCAGACTATGTGTGCCTCCCTCCTACCTGCCTCTCCCTGGGCCCCAGGTTGTCAGCTACGCAGAGGCGCAGCCGGAGCCACGTGCCACGCCCGGCACGGTCATGCGCGCAGAGGTGGTGACCTACCCCTCCGGCCTGCAGCGCCTGCTGGGTGTCACGGTGGCGGTGGCGGGCCTCGCCAAGGAGCAGCTGGGGTCGGCGGTCACGGACGCGGCGGGGAGGTGCCTGGGGCTGGTCTTTGCGCGCACGGCGGGCAGCGGCAAGAGGAAGAAGGGCGGCGGGGGAGGGGCGGGGGGCGGGGGCGGGGAGAGGGGCGGGGGGGGGGGGCGATGGGGGCACGGGAGGAGGCACGTGGGGCGGCGGAGGAGCAGGAGGGGGCAGGTGGAGGCGTCGGCGACGGTGGTGCCGGTGCCGGTGGTGGAGCACTTCCTGGAGGACTGCAGGAGGCACGGCAGGTGGGTACTCTCTGAAAGGGAGCTACTTCTATCGAGTAAGGGCGATATCGTGGTCAGGCGAACTGAGTAGCCAAGGTACGGCCGGGGCAAGCGGAGGTTAATGGGTTCGGGGTGTTGCTGCTGTGCAGCGGCGGGCGGCGGCGTCAGTGCTGGTGTTGCCGTGTGCTCGGAATTGAAGAGAGCGTGGCTGGCTTCCAACACGGCACCCTGTCCAGTGCCGCCATCCGCTTTGGCTCCGTTACTGTGCTGGCTCCCCTCTTCATCTGTTCCCTTTTTGTACCGGTACTTTGTCCCCGCCAACACCACCACCCCACTGCCACAAGCGACAAGCCGCACCTTTTGTAAGGTCGTACCTTGCGCCCGCCGCAGGTACCTTGGCTTCCCCACGCTGGGCATCCAGTGGAAGCGCACCGAGTCCCCTGCGCTGAGGGCCTTCACGGGCATGGGCCCGGAGCAGACAGGTAAGGGCTGCCGTGTGTGGGACAGGGTTACGTTTTAGCCTGAGGCCGCAGCGGCATAGCAGCAGCAGCACCACGGATGCAGTGAACCCTGTGCCGTTCCTCACCTCAGCCTTCCTCTTGCCTCCGGCTTTGCCAAGGAGCAACCATCCATTGTTCGCTGCGCAACACGGTGTACGTGTGTCACAAGCCTTTCCACCACCGCAAGCCTACCCCGCCCCTTGTCCCCTGTCCTCCCCTGTCCTCCCCTATCTCCCAGGCGTGGCCATCACCAACGTGAACCCCACCTCGCCGCTGGCGCCCCACTGCCAGCCGCTGGACGTGCTGGCCAGCGTGGGGGAGGCGGCGGTGGACAACGACGGCACGGTGGCCTTCCGCGGCGGGGAGTCCATCAACATCACCTACCACATCAGCCAGTTCCAGGTGTGGGGCATGGGTGTACCGGGGGAGACATGCCCCCGCTTGCGTGTAACGTGAGGTTGAGGAACGCCAACACAAGGAACCTTTTGTCGTCGCTCATGCAGCCATTGCTGCCAGCACCAGACTCCTGTGGCCGCCACCCGTCTGCTATCGTTTCCTCGGGACTGGTCCTTGGGGACAGGCTGAACGGGAAGCTGGCACGTTGTTGGTCAGCACACTGCTCGCTCCTTACGCGATGCCCAATGACGATGCCGCCAGGTTGGCGACACGCTTGAGCTGACGCTGCTGCGCCAGGGCGTCCCCCGCACCGTGCCGCTGCGCCTGGCGGTGCCGCACCGCCTGCTGCCGCCGCACCTGGGGGGAGGACCACCGCAGGTGGGACCGTGGCCGCAGGGGAGGGCAACGTTGCCACGCAGTCCTTGACGGCGGGCAAGTGCGCTGGTTATTGCATCTCCACCTGCAGCACACTTGCAGCAGGGCCCCCTTACGGCCGTTCCGCGGTTGACGCAGCTCCGCATAAAGTACCTGTTTACGTGCTTACCATCCCCGCTCGCTGCTTCGTTGGCACCACATTGCTGCACCCTCGCCCCCGCCGACCCCACAGTACCTGGTGCTGAGCGGGCTGGTGCTGACTGCGCTGTCGGGGCCCTTCCTGGAGGGCGCCTTCGGCCGCGCCTGGGCCATCCGCGCGCCCGTGCACCTGCTGAGGGAGTGGCACAACCACCCCGCACACCCCGACGAGCAGGTGGGATATGGGCCCCGCAGTCACTTCCACAATGGCATGTTGTTTGCTGCGCATTTATGATATCGCTTTCAGCCCTTTGTGTCTCGCGTTGCTCGACCCTTTGCTTTCAGCCATTTGGGCCCCTTTTGGGCCGCTATGCGCCCCTTTGAGCCGCAATATGCCAAGGTTAAAACCTGTAGTTTGACCACGCGTCACTGTTCCCCGCACGCCTGATTCGGGCCCTTTCCTGTCCAGGTGGTGGTGGTGGCCGAGTGCCAAGACATGCCCGCTACGGATGGTTACGACCGTAGGGGTAAGAGGGACCCCGAAAAAGTAAATCTCGTTAACTCTCGCCCGGCGCCTGCCAGCTTCCTTCACCACGCCGAGTCCAGCCTAAACCACACTGCATGTAACCCTTACCCGCCCTGTCGTGCTGACTTGAGTGTAATTACACAGTGCTTATGTCCGCTTCCGCAGGCGTGATGCACCAGCGCGTGGTGCGCGTCAACGGCACCCCCGTGCGCAACCTGGCGCACTGCGTGGAGATGGTGGGGCGGGCCATCGCCGCCGCCAACGCCCTGGAGCAGCAGCAGCAGGAGGGCACGGAAGACAACGAGCAGGGGCGGGGAACAGCAGGCCGGCGCCGGGACGGCCGGGCGGTGAACGGTGCTTCTGCGGCAGAGGCAGCGGAAGCGGCGGACGCGGGGGCAGCGACGGAGGCGGTGTCCCCGGGGGCGGGGCGGGGGCCTCCCCTGGAACCCCGCACGCTGCTGCTGGAGCTGTCATCGCGCATGGTGCTGGTGCTGCCGCTGCTGCAGGCGCAGGAGGACACGGCGGCCATGCTGACGGAGTACGAGGTGCGGCAGCCGGTGTCGGAGGACCTGCGCGGGGCGTACGAGCGGGCGGTCGCGGGGCGGGGTGCGGTCGGGGAGGGGGCGAAGGAGGAGGGGCCGGTGGCTGGGCTGCTCGTGGCTGGGGCGGTGGCGGGGTAGGGTTACGGGTAAGGGGTAAGGGGCTGGTGTGTGGGTTGCAGCGTAGGGCACCGCTTCGCGGTGGGATCCATGTGCAGCTGCTTCTCCGGTTGGGCTTGCGTGATGCAAAGGGTGCAGGTTGGAGCGCTTCGGTGTCGGTTTACTTGGTGTTGGACGGGAAATGCGGTGGTAACTCTTGAACCCGCGGCTCGCTTATGGACCGTCGTCACATTTGTGGGGCGGGGGGAACCTCAACCCCACTGGTCTGAGACCGGGGCGGCCGCGGAGAGTGTGGGAGCGCACGGCCGTGGGGTGTGTGGACCTGTATTGCGGACCGCTGAGTCGAACAGCCCTTGCGGACGGTGCCGTTGCGCGTCAAGTCGGGTACAGGCGGGGCAGCTGTTGGTACGCAGGAGCCCCCTGGGCCCTGTGACTCTTTTGGGCTGACGCTACAATTCACGAGCCATGTGTGTAGCTGCTTGGCTGTTGAGGGACTGTTTGGCTCGTCGCAGTGACGCGTTTACCGTATTCCAGCATGCCCCTCGGACTGCAGCTGAGTACGGTGCTTGGCGTGACCGAGGTGCACATGAGCGAGCCTGACAGATACCTTACAGGTGCTGTAAGCTGTTGTACGGTACCTCTCAGGCGGTGCAGCGACTGTCGTACGAGCGGGCCACGTATGACCACGTACAAGGAAAGACCCCTGTCTTGGAGGTCAACCTTGCCACGCCACATTGTACCGAGCACCCAGCCTAATGATGAATGGTCCTAACCATACCAGACACGTCTCCTCGTAACGTGCATGTGGCACTAGCAGCAGGTTACGTTGCGCCAACACCATATCCTCAAACCCATGCAAATCAATCGCTACAGCAGGCCACTAGGTTGGCCTTGCGCTAGGCCCATGCCAATCAGCATGCTACACAGTAACCCCAAGCTTACTACAACGCAATGTTACCGCATCAATAACGCCATCACCACCTACTGGCCTTGTCGGGCCCCAATGCTGGACAGGCACGGCAACGGCACTGGGGTCGCCAGCAGGTCACCCCGCCCCTGGGAGACCCGCAACTTGAACCGCGGCGCCACTTGCA
>VFQN01002893.1_pt1 | contig 25578 bp, 18 predicted proteins | sample 3512371 | NCBI WGS metagenome assembly VFQN01 (sample SAMN10412370, study PRJNA504923) | tailings metagenome | isolation source: Replicate 2 from Balatoc abandoned mine | place: Philippines: Itogon, Benguet | collected 2017-08-28 | reverse complement strand
CCGAAGTACGCAAGGCCGTGATCGGCCAGGACAGCGTGGTGCGGCTGATCAACGTTGCGCTGTTCGCCCGCGGCCACGTGCTGCTGGAAGGTGACGTCGGCGTCGGCAAGACCACCGTGCTGCGCGCCTTCGCCCGCGCCATCGGCGGCGACTTCGAGCGCGTCGAGGGTACGGTCGACCTGATGCCGAACGACCTCGTCTATCACACCTATGTAGACAGCGAGGGCAAGCCGCGCATCGAGCCCGGACCGCTGCTGCGTCACGGCGAGCGCCTCACCACCTTCTTCTTCAACGAGATCAACCGCGCCCGCCCGCAGGTGCAGTCGCTGCTGCTGCGCGCGATGGCCGAGCGCACGCTGTCCGCCTTCAACCGCGAGTACAGCTTTCCGCACATGACGGTGTTCGCCGACCGCAACCGCGTCGAGAAGGAAGAAACCTTCGAGCTGGCCTCCGCCGCACGCGACCGCTTCATGTTCGAACTGCGCATGCTGACGCCGTCGGACGACGACACCCGGCGCGCACTGGTGTTCGATCCGCGCTTCCACGACACCGACGCGCTGATCGACACGGTGACGCCGGGCGTGGTCGACTGGATGCAGATGAACACGATAGGCGCCGCCATCCAGCGGGCGGTGACCGCCTCCGATGCGCTGCAGCGCTACGCGATGGACATCTGGGCGGCCACCAGCGACCCGGTGAAGTACGGCCTGCAGATCGAAGGCGTGGATATGTCGCGGCTGATCCTGGCCGGCGCCAGCCCGCGCGGCATGGGCATGCTGATGCGCGCCGCGCGCGTGGTCGCCTGGTTCAGCGGACGCGACTACCTGACGCCGGAAGACATCCGCGCCGTGCTGCCGTCGACGCTGGTGCATCGCGTCTTCTTCACCCCGGTGTACGAACTGCGCCGCGCCGAACTGGCCGATGCGCTGATCGCGCAGATGCTGGAGCGGGTCGCCACGCCCTGAGTCACGCCGCCGCCATGAGTTTCCAGCGCGACTTTCACTACCGCATGCCGATGCGGGTCGGCGGCCAGCGCCCGGGCGCGCACCGCAGCTCGACCACCGGCAGCGGCCAGGAATTCATCGCCCACCAGACGCTGTTCGACCGGCCGGACCCGCGCCGGCTCGACCTGCGCGCCAGCATCCGCGACCCGGAAGGGCGCTGGCTGGTGCGGGTGAACCGGCAGCGCGCTGGCATTCCGGTCTATCTGCTGGCCGACGTGTCGGCATCGATGGCTTTCGGCTCGGCGGCGAGCAAGATCCAGCGGATGTCGGAATTCGCGCTGTCGCTCGGCGACTCGGTGTTCCGCACCGGCGACGCGCTGGGCATGCTGGCCTACGACGCGAGCGAGCGTACCGACCTGATGCTGGCGCCGATGCATTCGCGCGGCGCCGGCGTCATGATGGCCGAATCGCTGGCCCGCGCCCGCGCCGACCAGCCCTCGACCGCCGGCATCTTCCAGGCCTGTTCGCGCATCGCCGGCAAGCAGGCGCTGGTCTTCCTCGCTTCCGATTTCCACGCGCCACTGGAACAGACTTCAGCCGCACTCGACCTGCTGTCGCACGCCTACGTCGTGCCGATGGTGATCTGGGACGAGGTCGAGCCGAAGGCGCCGGAGGGCGAAGGTCTGCTCGCGCTGCGCGACATCGAGAGCGGACGCCGCCGCGGCCTGTGGCTGCGGCCGCAGATACGCCGCCGCTGGGAGGACGCTTTCGCCGAGCGGCGCGAGGCGCTCGAAAAACTGTTCTCGTCGCGCGGTGTCCGCCCCTTCTACATGACCGGCCGCTTCGACGCGGACGCGCTGTCACGCTATTTCTTCGAGGCCGTCTGACATGCCTTCCTTCTGGAGACTGCGCCTGCTGAGCGCCTGTGCGGCGCTGGCCCTGATCTGCTGTGGCGCCACCCAGGCGCAGGACACAACACCGCCGGCACCTGCCGCCGGTACCGATGCAGCGGCTGCTCCGGACACGCCGCCGCAGCCCACCGGCTACGTCATTCCGCCGCCGCCGGACCCGGCTGCGGCCCCCGCCGAGCCCGCTGCAGCGCCGGCCGAACCGGCGGCCGACGTGGCCGCACCGGCTGCGCCCGCGATCTCGGCCGTCAATCCTGAGGTCGATCCGCTGCGCCCCTTCGGTTACGTCATCGGTGACATCGTGACGCAGCGGGTGGTGCTGGAATACGACGGCAAACCGCTCGAACTGGGCGCGCTGCCGCCGCTGGAGCGCACCGGCAACTGGTTCGAGCGCCGCGACGCACGTATCGAGCGCGACGCGGCCGGCCGCCGCTGGCTGGTGCTGGACTACCAGATCATCAACGTGCCGGAAGAGCTGCGCGCGATCGAACTGCCCGCGCTCGACATCGAAACCGCGGTATCGGGTCGCCGCCTGCAGACCACGCCGATGCCGCTGACGGTGGCGCCGCTCACGCCCAATGTGGTGCTGGCGCGCGCCGGACTGGAAGAGATGCGACCGGACGACCCGGCGCCGCACATCGACACCGCGCCCTACGAACGCGGGCTGCACGCCGCGCTGTATGCGGGCGCGCTGCTGGTGGCGCTGTGGGCGGCGCTGGCCCTGCTGCGCCAGTTCAACGCGCGGCGACGCCTGCCGTTCTCGCGTGCCCAGCGCGACATCGCGCGGCTGGATGCCGGTTCGATCGAGGTCTGGCGCCGGCTGCACCGCGCGCTCGACGACACCGCCGGCCAGGTGGTGCGCGATCACAACCTGCCGCTGCTGCTCGCCCGCGCGCCGTGGCTGGCCCCGCTGGAAGCCGACCTGCGCCGCTTCTTCGAGGCCTCGCAGACGCGCTTCTTCGCCGACCGTGCGGTCGACGGCGTGGAGCCGCGCACGCTGTGTGCGCAGGCGGCGAAACTGGAACGCAGCGCGCTGGCATGAACGATCTGGTCCTGAACCTGTGGCCCGGTGCGCTCGAACTGACCGCGCCGCTGTGGCTGCTCGCGCTGCCGCTGGCGCTGCTGCCGCTGTGGCCGCGGCGGCGCCATTCGCTCGATTACGGCTGCATAGACTGGCTGCCGCGCGATGCGCTGGGTAATGCCGTACTGCGCGGCGGTCGCATCGCCGCTGCGCTCGCCATCGTGGCGGCGGTGCTCGGCCTGGCCGGGCTGGCGCAGCCGGCAACCGAACAGCAGCGCACCGGCCGCGGCGCCGAAATCGTCATCGTGCTCGACCGCAGCCGCAGCATGGACGAACCGCTGCTGCCCAAGGGCCGGCAACCGTCGATCGACACCACGGCGGAGGCCAAGGGCAAGGTGGCGCGCCGCCTGCTCGCGGAGTTTGCGGCACGACGTCCCGAGGATCGCTACTCGCTGCTGCTGTTCAGCTCGTCGCCGATGCTGGTCGTGCCCTTCACCCAGCACGGCGACGTGGTGCAGGCCGGCATCGAGGCCGGCGGCATCGGCCGCGGCCTGTCGGAAACCGACATCGGCCGCGCCTTGCTGGCCGGCGCCGAACAGTTCGACCGCCGCGCCTATTCCGGCAGCCGCATCCTGCTGCTGGTGTCGGACGGCGCAGCGCAGATCGACGACGAAATGCGCGGCAAGATCCGCCGCGCCTTCGAACGCAACCGCGTCGCCGTCTACTGGGTGTTCATCCGCTCGGCGCTGAGCCTGGGCCTGAACGCGGACGAGAACGACGGCAACGTGCCGGAGGCGGCGCTGCATAAATTCCTGAAGTCGACCGGTGTGCCGTACGAAGCTTTCGAGGCGGAAGACCCGGAGGCGGTGAAGCAGGCGGTGGCCGAGGTCGATCGCCAGCAGAACCTGCCGCTCGACTACGTCGAACGCATTCCGCGGCGCGATTTTTCGGGCTGGTGCTTCGCGCTGGCTCTGCTCGCCGGCGCGATCGCACTGGCCTGCCGTCTGATCACGCGGCCGGCATGGAAAGAGGAGTTGCAGTCATGAAGTTGCGCAGTGTCGCGTCCCTGCTTGCCGCGGGCATCGCGGTCAGCGTCGCGGTGGCGGCCTGGGAGGGCTACCGCCTGTCCAAGGCCCGCGATTTCAATCGTCTGGTCGACAGCGGCATCGACGCGGCGGCGACCCAGGACACCCCGCAGGCCGAGTTCGCGCGCGCGCTGTCGCTGGCGGCCCGCAACGACTACGAGGGCGCAGTGCGTGCCTACAAGGACCTGTCGCGCAGCACCGACGGCGATCTGCTGCAGTCGGTGCTGTACAACCTCGGCAACCTGCACCTGCGCGAGGCGCTGCAGTTCGGACCGGAGAGCATAGGCAAGTCGCTGCCGCTGGCCGAGCTGGCAAAGTCGAGCTACCGCGAGCTGCTGCGTCTGAACCCGCAGCACTGGGACGCCAAGTACAACCTCGAACGGGCGCTGCGCCTGGCACCCGAGCGTGAAAGCGCGATCGAGGAAGGACCGCCGCTGCCGCAGAACAGCGAGCGGGCCGTGACGACGATGAAGGCCTTCACGCTGGGTCTGCCATGATCGCGACGACGCGACAGCTGCTGGCGCGTGCGCGCAGCCCGCAGGCGCGGCCGCTGACGGTGGCAGTGCTGCTGTTCGGGCTCGCCGCGGTGCTGCCACCGGTGTCGCTGCCGGGTCGCAGCTACACGCACATGGTGGTGCTGGACATCACGCAGAGCATGAACACGCGCGACTACGAGCTGGACGGCAAACCGGTCGACCGCCTGACCTATGCCAAGCACAGCCTGGCCGAGTCGCTGCGCGCCCTGCCCTGCGGCTCGCGCATCGGCTGGGGCGTGTTCTCGGAGTACCGGCTGCTGGCGCTGATGACGCCGGTCGAGGTGTGCAGCAACTATCACGAACTGCTGGCGACGCTGTCCAGCATCGACGGCCAGATGTCCTGGGCCGGCGCCAGCGAGGTGTCGAAAGGCCTGTTTTCGTCGATCCGCGCATTGAAGGATCTGGAACAGAAGCCGTCGCTGGTGTTCGTCACCGACGGTCACGAGGCGCCGCCGCTGCACCCGAAGATTCGCCCCTCCTTCGATGGCGAACCGGGCGCGGTGAAGGGGCTCATCGTCGGTACCGGCGGCAGTGCGCTGAGCCCGATCCCGAAGTTCGATCCGGATGGTCGGCCGCTCGGTTACTGGCGTGCCGACGAGGTATCGCAGACCGACACGGCGACGCGCGGGCGTACCGGATCGAGCGCAAATGGCGAGGCGATGGTGGATGAGTCCGGTCAGGCCGTGGCACAGCAGACGGTGGTCGCCGGCACCGAACACCTGTCCAGCCTGAAGTCGCCGCACCTGCGCGAACTGGCGTCGCAGACCGGCATGGCCTACCACACGCTGGCCGACGCCGACGGGCTGGCGGCCGCGCTGACCGCCCCCGAACTCGGTCGCACGCAGTCGGTGCCGACCCGCCTGGGCTGGCTGCCGGCCCTGCTCGGCGTGTTCAGCCTCGCCTGGGGTTTCCGCCCCGATCGTTTCCGGCGCTGAGCCCGCGCTCCGGCCGGCGTCTGCCGGCAGACGTTGCATATCGCCACACCCCGGATTCCAGCCTGCGTCCCGCTCGAATGACAGCGGCACACACGCCCCCGCCAAATCCTTGAATCCGGGATATATCCCCGTTTTGACCGTGAATCCGTCCCGACATCGGGGCATCCAGGCTCTTGGTCGGGGGATTCCATCCCGTCGTTGCATTCTGCGATGTATAAGTCCATAACCCGTCAACAGAGAGTCACTTATGGGCTCCGGCGGGGGCCGCCGGTCCGGGCCGTTCAGGCGTGGGCCATTGGGAAAGCAACGAGGAGAAACACCCCATGTCCGTGAAGATGAAACAACTGCCCCTGTGGCTCGCCGCGCTCGCCGTTCCGGGCGCCGCGATGGCCAACGCCGATCTGGCGAAACTGATCAAGGATCCGAAGAACTGGGCCATGCAGGCCGGCAACTTCGAGAACCAGCGCTACAGCACGCTGAACCAGATCAACAAGAAGAACGTCAAGGATCTGAAGGTGGCGTGGACCTTCTCGACCGGCGTGCTGCGCGGCCACGAGGGCGGCCCGCTGGTGATCGGCGGCATGCTGTTCGTGCACTCGCCTTTCCCCAACAAGGTGTTCGCGATCGATCTGGAAACCCAGAAGATCGTCTGGAAGTACGAGCCCAAGCAGGACCCGTCGGTGATTCCGGTCATGTGCTGCGACACGGTTAACCGTGGCCTCGCCTACGCCGAAGGCAAGATTCTGCTGCAGCAGGCCGACACCGTGCTGGTCGCGCTCGACGCCAAGACCGGCAAGAAGCTGTGGGACGTGAAGAACGGCGATCCGAAGATCGGCGAGACGAACACCCAGGCTCCGCACGTGTTCAAGGACAAGGTGATCACCGGCATTTCCGGCGGCGAGTTCGGCGTGCGCGGCCGTGTGACCGCCTACGACCTGAACACCGGCAAGATGGTGTGGAAGGGCTACTCGACCGGCCCCGACGCCGAAATGCTGATGGACCCGGAAAAGTCGATGACCTGGACCAACGGCAAGATGGCGCCGGTGGGCAAGGATTCGTCGCTGAAGACCTGGCAGGGCGACCAGTGGAAGATCGGTGGCGGCACGACCTGGGGCTGGTACTCGTACGACCCGCAAGAGAACCTGATGTACTACGGTTCGGGCAACCCCTCGACCTGGAACCCGTCGCAGCGTCCGGGCGACAACAAGTGGTCGATGACCCTGTGGGCGCGTGACGTCGATACCGGCAAGGTGCGTTGGGTCTATCAGATGACGCCGCACGACGAGTGGGACTTCGACGGTGTGAACGAGGTCATCCTTGCCGACATCGACGTCAAGGGCAAGAAGCGCAAGGTCGCTGTCCACTTCGACCGTAACGGCTTCGCCTACACGCTGGATCGCGTGACCGGCGAACTGCTGGTGGCCGAGAAGTTCGACCCCAAGGTTAACTGGGCCACCCATGTAGACATGGTGACCGGCCGCCCGCAGGTGGTGGCCAAGTACTCGACCCGCCTGAACGGTGAGGACGTGAACAGCAAGGGCATCTGCCCGGCGGCGCTCGGCACGAAGGACCAGCAGCCGGCGTCGTTCAACCCGAAGAATGGCCTCTTCTACGTGCCGACCAACCACGTCTGCATGGACTACGAGCCGTTCCGCGTCGAATACACCGCGGGTCAGCCCTATGTCGGCGCGACGCTGTCGATGTATCCGGCCCCGGGCAGCCACGGCGGCATGGGCAACTTCATCACCTGGGACGCCGGCAAGGGCAAGATCGTCCAGTCCAAGCCGGAGAAGTTCTCGGTGTGGTCGGGCACCCTGGTCACGGCCGGCGGCATCGCCTGCTACGGCACGCTCGAGGGCTACCTCAAGTGCGTCGACGCCGACGACATCACTAAGGAACTGTACAAGTTCAAGACCCCGTCCGGCATCATCGGCAACGTGACGACCTGGGAATTCAAGGGCAAGCAGTTCATCGGCATCCTGTCGGGTATTGGTGGCTGGGCCGGTATCGGTCTGGCAGCCGGTCTGGAGAAATCCACCGACGGTCTGGGCGCCGTCGGCGGCTACGCCGAACTGGCCAACTACACCGAGCTGGGTGGCGTCATGACGGTGTTCGCACTGCCCTGATCCGCTGTCTGTCCTGGACAACCGGCCCGAGCGGCCGGTGATCGAGCGGCACTTCGCTTTACCGCGAAGTGCCGTTTTTTTTCGCCCGGACTGCCTAATTATTAAGCAATACCAAGTGTTCCATTCCGGAACGTTCCAGCGTCACACAGTGTCGGCGACGCTGTTGCGCGCTGCAACATCCAGCGATTTTTTCCATGTTGCAGCGCGCCACAAGCGAGGGCAATCATCCCGACCAAACGACACTTGGACGCGGAAGAGCATTTTTCCAACAACTCGTCAAGTTTAAAATTTTAAGATCTTGCGGGGAAAACTTCCCGCTGTTCAAAAATCGTGTGCTATATCTTCATTACCTCGACGCCCGGGGGCATTTATGGGCGTCGCAGGGCAACAGCGGCCGGAGCCTACGACATGGGGTGTCCGGTCACATTTTGGTAGCAATGAGGAGGAGCCTATGTCTAGCAAGATGAAACAACTGCCCCTGTGGGTCGCCGCACTGGCCATCCCGGGCACTGCGCTCGCTAACGCCGACGTCGCCAAGCTGATCAAAGACCCGAAAAACTGGGCAATGCAAGCCGGCAACTTCGAGAACCAGCGCTACAGCACGCTGAACCAGATCAATAAGAGCAACGTAAAGAACATGAAGGTGGCCTGGACCTTCTCGACCGGCGTTCTGCGCGGTCACGAAGGCGGCCCGCTGGTGATCGGCGACACCCTGTTCGTGCACTCCCCCTTCCCCAACAAGGTTTTCGCAATCGATCTGGAAACCCAGAAGATCAAGTGGAAGTATGAGCCGAAGCAGGATCCGTCCGTGATCCCGGTGATGTGCTGCGACACGGTGAACCGTGGTCTCGCCTACGCCGAAGGCAAGGTGTTCCTGCAGCAGGCAGACACCATGCTGGTCGCGCTCGATGCCAAGTCCGGCAAGAAGCTGTGGGAAGTCAAGAACGGCGACCCGAAGGTCGGCGGTACCAACACCAACGCCCCGCACGTGTTCAAGGATAAGGTCATCACCGGTATCTCCGGCGGTGAATTCGGTATCCGCGGCTACGTCGCTGCCTACGACATCAACACCGGCAAGCAGGTGTGGAAGGGCTACTCGACCGGCCCCGACGCAGAAATGCTGATGGACCCGGAAAAGACCATGACCTGGACCAACGGCAAGATGGCGCCGGTGGGCAAGGATTCGTCGCTGAAGACCTGGCAGGGCGACCAGTGGAAGATCGGTGGCGGCACGACCTGGGGCTGGTACTCGTACGACCCGCAAGAGAACCTGATGTACTACGGTTCGGGCAACCCCTCGACCTGGAACCCGTCGCAGCGTCCGGGCGACAACAAGTGGTCGATGACCCTGTGGGCGCGTGATGTCGATACCGGCAAGGCTCGCTGGGTTTACCAGATGACCCCGCACGACGAGTGGGACTTCGACGGCATCAACGAAGTCATCCTGGCTGACGTGGATGTGAAGGGCAAGAAGCGCAAGGTTGCGGTGCACTTCGACCGTAACGGCTTTGCCTACACGATGGACCGCGTGTCCGGCGAACTGCTGGTGGCCGAGAAGTACGATCCGAAGGTGAACTGGGCGACCCACGTCGACATGAACACCGGCCGTCCGCAAGTCGTGGCCAAGTACTCCACCCGTCAGAACGGTGAAGACGTGAACACGAAGGGCGTCTGCCCGGCAGCTCTGGGTACCAAGGACCAGCAACCCGCTGCGTTCAGCCCGAAGAATGGCCTGTTCTACGTGCCGACCAACCACGTATGCATGGACTACGAGCCGTTCCGCGTTGAGTACACCGCTGGCCAGCCGTACGTCGGCGCCACCCTGTCGATGTTCCCGGCCCCGGGCAGCCACGGCGGCATGGGCAACTTCATCACCTGGGACGCTGGCAAGGGCAAGATCGTCCAGTCCAAGCCGGAGAAGTTCTCGGTGTGGTCGGGCGCCCTGGTCACGGCCGGTGGCATCGCCTGCTACGGCACGCTCGAGGGTTACCTCAAGTGCGTCGATGCTGACGACATCAACAAGGAACTGTTCAAGTTCAAGACCCCGTCCGGCATCATCGGCAACGTCAACACCTGGGAATACAAGGGCAAGCAGTACATCGGCATCCTGTCGGGTATTGGTGGCTGGGCCGGTATCGGTCTGGCAGCCGGTCTCGAAAAGCCGACCGATGGTCTGGGCGCCGTGGGTGGCTACGCCGAACTGGCGAGCTACACCGAACTGGGTGGCGTGATGACGGTGTTCGCACTGCCGTAATCTGGCACAGCACAAGGAGGGCGTCTGAGGCGCTCTCCCGTCTGACCCTGAACTGGCACCTCGCGGCAACGCAGGTGCCAGTTTTTTTGCCCGGATGGCACAGCGACCCGGCGCACCGGCCTGCTGTCATCGATCGCGAGTGCGCCCCGCGCATCGCGCGCGTGGAACAAATCACCGGAATTCACAAAACAAAATCCCCTCGGTCGATGTCAGACTGTCACCTTGAAGGTTTGGCGCCTGCCACCCCTTCGATAAAAAAGACATCACGCCATATAGACACGGAGGAGAGACCCCAAGATGAAGTATCGACTGTCCGCTGCCCTCGCCCTGGCTGCCGCCACCGCACTCGCCGCGCCGCTCGCTTCTGCCGAAACCGGCGACGACAAGGTGCTGCGCGTCTGCGCCGATCCGAACAACCTGCCCCTGTCGAACGACAAGGGCGAAGGTTACGAAAACAAGATTGCCGAGCTTCTGGCCAAGGATCTCGGCTACACCCTCGAATACGCCTTCTTCCCGCACCGCATGGGCTTCGTGCGCATGACGCTGCGCGCCAAGCACGAGAAGATTCCAGGCAAGTACAAGTGCGACCTCATCGTCGGTGTCCCGGTCGGTTTCGACATGGGCGCCACGATCAAGCCCTACTACCGCTCGACCTACGCGATGGTGTTCAAGAAGGGGCGCGGTCTGGACGACGTGAAGGTGCCGGACGACCTGCTTAAGCTGCCGCCGGAAAAGCTGTCCAAACTGAAGTTCGGCGTTTTCTCGCAGACGCCGCCGGTGGACTGGCTGCTGCGCAACAAGCTGTTCGATCAGGCCATCTCGTACCAGCGCCAGTCCGGCGATCCGGGCGCCTACCCGGGCGAAATCGTCGAGAAGGATCTGGTCGCCGACAAGCTTGACGTCGCCATGGCCTGGGGTCCGATCGCCGGCTACTTCGCGAAAAATTCCGGCGCTACCGACCTGGTCACCGTCGGCTTTCCGCCGGAAAACAACGTCAAGTTCGACTACGCGATCACGATGGCAGTGCGTTACGGCGAGAAGGACTGGAAGAAAAAGATCGAGGAATCCGTCCAGCGCAACCTGCCGGGCATCCAGGCCATCCTGACCTCCTACGGTGTGCCGCTGATCGACGAATCGCAGGCCAGCCACACCGCGGCGGATCGCTGAGACTCGGGTCGTGTCGACGTACTTCCGCCTGACCGCGACCCTGCTGCTCGCCGCCTTGCCGTCGCTGGCCAGCGCGCTGGGCGAGCGGGACATCGCGGCGCTGATCAGCCTGCGTCCCAGCGTGCTGAAGGTGGAAGCATCCGATGCCCGCGGCAACGTGGGTGTCGGCACCGGCGTGGCGGTGGCACCGGGCGTCATCGCCACCGCCTGTCACGTCACCGCGCGGGCAAGCACGCTGCGCGTGGTGTCCAACGGTGAGCGGATGCAGGTGAGCAGCCAGCGGGCGATGGTCGCGCGCGACCTGTGCCTGCTCGACGTGCCGGGTGCTGCGCAGGTGCCGCCGGTACCGCTGCGCGAAACGCCGCTCAAGCCGGGCGAGGAACTGGTGGCGCTGGGTTACATCCTCGGCGCTGCACCGCGCGTCAGCAACGGAACGGTATTGCGTCTGCATGTACACGACGGTGCGCAGGTCATCCAGAGCACCACGCCGTTCACGTCGGGCGCCAGTGGCGGCGGCATGTTCGACCGCGACGGCCGCCTCGTGGGCCTGATGACGTTCAAGTTCCGCGCCGGCACCGACAATCAGTTTTCCGTACCGGTCGCCTGGATCACCGAGGCGCTGAAGCTGCCGCCCGGCCCCGAGGTCGCACCGCTCGACGGCCGTCCGTTCTGGGACGCCCCGGAGCCGGCGCTGCCGCCCTTCCTGCAGACGCTGCGTCTCGAAGCGGAAGGTCGTTGGGCCGACCTGGAGCGCCTCGCGCGCGACTGGATCGCCGGCGATCAGCAAAATGCCTCCGCCTGGCACGCGCTCGGCCGCGCACAGGCCGGGCGCGGCATCGACGCGACAGCCGCCTTTGTGCGCGCCGATGCGCTCGAAAGCAACAACCCCGTTTTCATCAGCGACCTCGCACTGGCGCAGTACCGGACGAATGATCAGGCCGCCTATGCCAGTGCGCGCTCCCGTCTAGAGCGCATCGCGCCGACCGCCGTCGAAGCACTCGATGCGCGCGTCAACGCCTGCGCCGGCGGTGCGTCAACAACATGCTGAATTCACCCCCAGAACGGGCACAGACCCGGCAATCACGAGGAGTCACCATGAAGTTCCGCCCCACCCTTCCCGCCCTGCTGTTCGGACTGTTCGCATCGATCGGCATCGCTCACGCAGAGCCGAGCCAGGAAATCACCGAAGCCGAGAAGCAGCTGTTCATGAACGACCAGATGTCGGCCGTGAAGGCCCCGGCCACGCTCAGCTATTCGTTCAAGCGCAGCGGCAGCCAGGAGGCCGCGTTCCAGGACACGGTCGAAGTGCGCGTCAGCGAGGAAAAAGGCGCCCGCAAGGTGAGCACCAGCTGTCTGAGCGGCGTTCGCAAGACCGAAATTCCGGAAATCGATGCCGCGCAAAGCAACCCGGCCCTGATGTGCTTCCTCGAACGCGACATCCGTGAAATGGAGCGGCTGACCGGCGGCAAATCGAACTACTTCCGCAAGCGCATCCGCCTGGCACTGGCCGAAGGACCGAAGGCCACGCCGGTCAAGGTGAGCTTCGGCGGCAAGACGGTGGATGCGAAGGAATACCGCATCACGCCTTACCGCGACGATCCGAACAAGCAGAAGTTTCCGAAGTACCTCGGCAAGACCTATATCTTCGTGCTGTCCGACGCCGTGCCCGGCGGCATCTACCGCGTGGACACCGTGGTGCCGGACGGCAACAACGTCTTGATCGAGGAAGACATGGTGCTGGCTGGCAGCAAGGGCTGAGCCTGTACGGTGCCGCTCAGGCCTGACGCGGCACCGCTCCGAGCAGCCGGGCGAATCCGTCGGCCGGCAGCGGCTTCGAGAACAGGTAGCCCTGCATCAAACCGCAACGACGGCTGCACAGGAAGTCTCGCTGTGCAGTCGTCTCCACCCCTTCGGCCACGACGCCCAGACCGAGCGCATTCGCCAGCGCCAGTATGGCTTCGACGATGGACGCGCTGCTGCCGTCTTCCGGCAGATCGCGGACGAAGCTGCGGTCGATCTTCAGCAGGTCGATCGGGAACTGCTTCAGCGTAGACAGCGACGAGTAACCGGTGCCGAAGTCGTCGATCGACAGCTTCAGACCGATCGCCTTCAGCGCGCCCAGCGTCTTCATCGCCGCCGCGGGCTCCTGCATCACGGCACTCTCGGTCAGCTCGACGTGCAGATAGCTCGACGGCAGGCCGGTCGATTCGAGCGCGTGCGCGATCGACGTGAGCAGCGAATCCGAGCGGAAGTTGTGCGCCGACAGATTCACCGCGACCGGCACCACCGGCAAGCCGGCCTGACGCCATTCCGCCATCTGGCGGCAGGCGGTCAGTACCACCCACTCGCCGAGCGGCACAATGAGGCCGGTTTCCTCGGCCACCGGAATGAACTGAACCGGCGACACCATGCCGCGCTCCGGGTGCTCCCAGCGTAGCAGCGCTTCCGCCGACACGATGCGGCCGCTGCTGGCGTCGACCTGCGGCTGGTAATGCAGAGAAAACTGGCCGCTCTCCAGTGCCCGCGCCAGATCCTGCTCCAGCGAAAGCCGTTCGACCGCCTGCTGCTGCATCGCTTCGGTGAAGAACTCGTAGGTGTTGCGCCCGCGCTGCTTGGCCGCGTACATCGCCATGTCGGCGTGACGCAGCAGCGTTTCCGGATCGGCGCCGTTGTCCGGGAAGATGGCGATGCCGATCGACGCGGTCACCACCAGTTCGACGTGGGTCACCTGCAGCGGCCGGCCCAGTTCGGCGCAGATGCGCGCCGCCACGCGCGCGGCGTCCTCGGCGCGCGACAGGTCGGTCAGCAGCACGGTGAATTCGTCGCCGCCCAGCCGCGCCACCACTTCCTCGTGCAGCGAATCGTCGTGCGCCACCAGATCGGCGGAGCGGATGGACGCGAGCAGCCGGCTCGCCACCTCGCGCAGTATCTGGTCGCCCAGCGTGTGACCATAGCTGTCGTTGATGCGCTTCAGGCGATCCAGATCGAGATAGAGCAGCGCGCAGCGCGAGCCGGTGCGCTGCGAGCGCGCCAGTGTGTGGTCCAGCATTTCACGGAACATCTGGCGATTGGCCAGACCGGTCAGGCTGTCGTGGTAGGCGAGGAAGCGGATGCGTCGCTGCGCCTGCTCGCGCTCGGTCACGTCCTGCGTGACGCCCTCGATGCGCACCACGCGGCCGAATTCGTCGCGCACCGGCAGCGCCTGCTCGTACAGCGTCACCACGGTGCCCTCGTCGCGCTGCACGCGGAAACTCATCTGGTAGGCCTCGCCTTCGCGGGCGCGCTCCATCGCCTCGCGCAGATGCTGCCGGTCCGGGCTGAGCACGCGCGACAGCAGACCGAAGGGCTCCTCGTGCAACGAACTGGGCGTGTCGCCCCAAAGGTCGAGGCAGATCTTGCTGCGCTCGCAGCGGTCCTCGTCGACATGCCACAGCCAGCCGCCCAGTCTGGCGACGCGCTGGGCAACCGCCAGCCGGCGCTCCGACGTTTCGAGGTCGGCGACGGTGTGAGCCGCACGCAATGCGTAACGCACACGATAGACGAGCAGGGTCCAGTTCAGGGGCTTGGTGACGAAATCGGTGGCACCCAGCGAGTAGGCGCTGTCGATCGAGTGCGTGTCGTCCATACCGGTGAGCATGATGATGGGCAGCGAACGCCCGTGCGGCCGCTCGCGCATCTGTCGGCACACCTCGAAGCCGTCGATGCCGCCCAGACTCACGTCGAGCAGCACCAGCGAGAACTCATGGCGGTCAAACAGGTCGAGCGCCTGTTCGCCGTCCGCGGCCTCCATCACCTCGAACCCCGAGGCGATCAGCGCCTCTGCCGCCATCAGGCGGACCATCACATCGTCATCGACCAGCAATATCACCGTCGGCTCCCGTCGCATCCGGCGCGCATGCAGCGCCCTGTGTCGTCATCAAATATTCCAGAGCGCTGCATGTCTGCAGCAGAATCTGCTCGAATGTGCGCTGTGCCACGTCGTCGAAGTCGACGCGGCCGGTACGGGCTGCGTTCTCGATCTCGCGCGCCCTCTCATAGACCAGGCGGGCCCCGAGCGCACCGCTCGAGCTCTTGAGCCGATGCGCCGCCGCCCGCAGCGCCGGCGCATCGCCCTTCGCCGCAGCCGCCTGCATCGCCGCCAGGCTGGACGACGACTCGCGACGGAACAACGCAGTCATGCGTGTCATCAGCCCCGAACCATTGCTGCGCATGCCGGGCACGCTGAACAACTGTACTTCGTCGATCAGGGTCGCCGCCATCGCGCCCGCCGCCGGCGTCGCATCGGCCACGCCCTCCTTGCGGACGTAGCGCTCCACCATCCTGTTCAGTTCGCGCAGCGGCAGCGGCTTGGGCAGGTAATCGTTCATGCCGGCCTCGATGCAGCGCTCGCGGTCGCCGCGCAAGGCGTTGGCCGTCAGCGCGACGATGGGCACCGGGGTCCGTCCGGCGTCCTGCTCGAATTCGCGGATACGCCGCGTCGCCTGGAAACCGTCCATTACCGGCATCTGGCAATCCATCAGCACCAGGTCGAACACGGTCTGTTCGACCGCTTCGCACGCTTCGACGCCGTTGTCCGCGGTGCTGACGCGGTAGCCAAGTTCGCGCAGCATCTCGACCGATATCTCGCGATTGACCGGATGGTCATCCACCAGCAATACGGAAATCGGCCGCGCATCCGGTGCGGCGGCCGATGGGGCGACATCGGCCGAAACACGGCGCAGCGGCGTGTCGCCGCCCAGGACGGACTGCAGCTCACCACGCAGCACCGGTTTGCGCAGCGTGGCCATTGGCGGTTCGACGACCTCGGGGTCGGCGAAGCCCTGCACGCAGACGAACAGCGGCGGCTCGGCCAGGCGCTGCGCGAGCACACCGGCCAGCGTGGGCGCATCGCCGTCCGGAAGCTTCTGCGCACACAGCACCGCGTCGAACGGCAGGCCGCAGAAGTACGCATGCATCAGCGCCGCCATCGCACCGTGCGCGTCAGCACAGCGCGCATGCTCGACGCCCAGCTCGTCAAGCATGTCCGCCAGCGTCCGCGCAGCGCGCGGCACCGGATCGACGACGAGTACCCGGCGCACCGAGCTCGGCGGCAGCGGTGACGACGAACGCACACTGGCGATGTCGAACGGCAGCACGAACCAGAATCGCGTGCCGTAGCGTGGCACGCTGCAAAAGCCGATGGCCCCCTTCTGCAGCAGGATCAGTTCGCGCGTGATCGCCAGCCCGAGGCCGGTGCCCCCGTACTGGCGGGTGGTCGAACTGTCGCCCTGCGAGAAGGCCTCGAAGATGTCCGCTTCGGCCACCGCCGGAATGCCGGCGCCGGTATCGATCACATCGACATGCAGCACGGCGCGACCGGGCCGTGCCTGCTGGTCGGCGCCGGTGGTCGACACATCGACCAGTACCTCACCGCTCGCAGTGAACTTCACCGCGTTCGACACCAGGTTCACCAGCACCTGGCGCAGCCGGTGCGGATCTCCGATCAGCGCCCGCGGCAGCGCCGGATCGATGCGCAGCGACAGCTCGATGCCACGTGCCCGTGCGCTGTCGGCGAACAGCATGACCACATCCTCGACCACCTGGCGCGGAAAGAACACGACCTTTTCCAGCGTCAGCTTGCCCGCCTCGATCTTGGAGAAGTCGAGCACGTCATTGATCACGCGCAGCAGCGATTCGGCCGAGCCGGCGATACCTTCGACATAGCGCCGCTGACGGTCGTCGAGGCGGGTGCGTTCGAGCAGACCGGCCATGCCGATGACACCGTTCATCGGCGTGCGGATTTCATGGCTCATGTTGGCGAGGAAGCGGCTCTTCGCCTCGTTTGCCGCCTCGGCCTGTTCCTTCGCCACGCGCAGCTCGCTGGTCCGCACCTCGACCTCGCTTTCCAGGCGGTCGCGATGGCCGCGCAGTTCGGCGTCGCGCAGCGCGATCTCGTGCAGCATTTCGTTGAATCGATCGGTGAGCTGGCCGATCTCATCATTGGCCAGGCGCGGCACTGCCACGTCGTAGCGACGCTCGTCGACCACCCGGCGCGCCGACGCGATCAACGCCTGTACCGGATCGGTCACCCGCCGCTGCATGCCGGCCGACAGCCGGTAGGCGAGCAGGAAGGACAGCGCGGTGGCGATGCCATTGATCAGCATGGTGGTGGCAACCCGGCTCCACAACGGCAGCAGATCGGCCTCCAGCACGATGACGCCGAGGCGCTGATCGTCGTCGACCAGCGGCCGCGCGAACAGCAGGCGCGGCGACCACAGCGCACCGATCACCGTCATTTCGTTGATCTGCTGCCCCGGCAGCGGCGGCGGTGCGGACGGCGGGAAGGCGGCGAAGGGCACGCCGTCGTTCAGCTGTATCCAGGCACGCGTCACCGCCGCCACGCTGGACACAGCGGACAGTGTGCCGCGCGCCGCATCGGGGTCGCTGAAGGCGAGTGCCGACGCGCTGTTGGCACCGATGATGCGCGCAGTCGCGTCGAGCTGATCGACCAGCCGCTCGCGTTCGCCGAGCAGACCATTGAGCGAGGTGAGCACGAAGTTGATCACCAGCCCGGTCGCCAGCGACAGCAGCAGCACGCGGCGCAACCGGGCGCGCAGCGGCAGATCGGGCGGCTCGGCGAACAGGCGTGGCAGCTTCATCGGGGCCGCGCTCCAAGGTTGCGCGCCAGTTTCAGCAGCTGCGAACTGGCTTTCAGGTTGGCCCGCTGCAGCGCCGCCTGATTGATGTCGAACTGCAGCCGGTCGCCATTGCGCACGATGCCTATCATGCCGCCGCCATCGACGAAGCCGTCGGCGTCGCTGACCGTCAGCACCGCCTGCGCCGGCACGTGCTTCAGCGCGGCGACCACCCCTCGGTCGCTGCTGTCGCTCAGCACCGCGATGTGGCAACGATCGAGCTCCTCGGGCTGCACATGGCGTCTCACGTGGAAGGTGCGCCCGGCGACGGCCCGTCCGTGGAAGGCGCCCAGCGCGTCGCCGATCGCGCTGGCATCGCCGATCACGCAGGCAACGATCTGCGCCAGCGTGCCCTCCTCGGCCGGCCATTCGATGTACTTGGCGAAGTTGAACACGAAGGCCGCCTTCAGCTGCTCCTCCGGCAGGTGCGGCTGCGCCTGACCGGCCAGCGCACACAGCAGTGCGCCGACGGTGCCGACCCAACGCAGGCAGCGCAGAGCCCGGGTGCGCGTGCGGAGCGTCATGTCAGAAGGACCAGACCGCCTTCACATAGGCGCCGCGTTCAATCGCCAGTGAAGAGGACGGCAGCGTGTCCGCCGCGTAGTGCACCCGACGCGCGTGCAGCAGGTTCTGTCCGACCAGCGACAGTTCGAGCCCGCTGCGCGGCGTCCACGCCAGTCGCAGGTCGAGATCGGAGAACGACGGAATGCCCGCTGGTTCGACCCGACTGCTGTGGCGCAGCCAGGCATCGAACTTCAGCCGCGGCGTCAGGTTCCACAGCGAACGCAGCGACAGGCGGTGCCGCGCATCGGCCGAGTAGATGAAGAAGTTGGTCAGCGGAATGTCGGCGCGAAAGGTGCGGTCCAGCGCCGTCGAGTCGGTGTAGGTGTAGGCGCCGTGCAGCGACCAGTCGGTGACCGGGCGATAGTCCGCCGCCAGTTCGAGACCGTGTGCGCGACTGTCGTCGCTGGCGCGCACTTCGAACTCGGCCAGCAGGGTGGGATCCGGCATCGCGACCACGCCATTGAACACATTCACGTACTCGGCCTGATGACGGTAGCGCGTCGCGAACGCGGCGACATCCACGGTCAGCGGGCCGCTGCGGTAGCGGTAACCCAGCTCCAGCGAGGTGGCGGTTTCGCTGCGCATGTCGTGGCCCCCACCGGCGCTGCGTATGCGGAAGCCGCCGGCCAGCGGCGGCTGCGGGAAGGGGCCGAGTTCGGCGTTGAAGTCGCGCAGCGCACGCGACGGCTGCCGCGTGGTACGCGACGCCGCCGTCCAGAAGCTGTGCGGGCCGTCCGGCGTGAACATCAGGCGTGCGGTCGGTTGCACTTCCGGCTTGTCCAGATTGCTTTCCTCGACACGGGCGCCGAGCACCAGGTGCAGACGCTCCGGCAGCAGCGTGATGTCGTCCTGCACGAATACGCTGGTCCAGATAGTGCTGCGGCTCGGCGGCTGGATGAAGCCGCCGATCAGCTGCACGTTCAGCTGGTCCGAGGTATGGCGGTAGCTGGCGCCCCAGATCACGTCATGACGACCGCCCCGCGGCTCGCGCCGCTGGAAGTCGATGTCCAGCGTATTCCGCGCGTCGTCGATCGGGCCGACCGCGTTGTCGACGGCAAAGCTCGAATGCGCGTAGGACGCCTGCAGCGAGTAGTCGGCACCGCTGTCGGCGATGCCGGCATAACGCATCAGCAGATGGTTCTCCTGCGAATCGAAGCGGCCGGGTATCGGCGCACCGCCGAAGGTATAGCGCGTCAGATCGAGTTCCTCGCCATGCCGCGTGCTGCTCGCCCCGGCCTGCAGCGTGAAGGTATGGCCGCCGCCGAGCCGGCTTTCCCAGAGCACACCGCCGGCGGTGTTGCGTCCGTCGTCGTAGCCGGCCGAACCATCCGGCCGGTCGCTGGCGTCGCTCAGGCGGCGCTTGGCCCAGATGCGTCCGCTGTGACTGTCGCCAACGCTGAAACCGTGACGCACGGCAAGCCAGCCACGCTGTTCCGTCCCCGCTGCGGCGCTGACCAGCGTGCCCTGCGTGTCCTGCGCGCGGCGGGTGATGATGTTGATCACGCAATTCATTGCGTTGCTGCCCCACAGCGCGCCGCCGGGCCCACGCACCACTTCGATGCGTTCGACGTCCTCCAGCATCAGTTCGCGGTCTTCCCACACGGTGCCGGAGAACAGCGGCGTATAGACACTGCGGCCGTCGACCAGCACCTGCAGCTTGTCGGCGAAGCGGCTGTTGGCCCCGCGCAGCGAAATCGCCCAGCTGCCGGAAGAAATGCGCCCGACCTGCACGCCCGGCGCCATCTGCAGTGCCTCCGGCACCGATGCCGCACCGGAGCGCTCGATGTCCTCGCGCGAAATGACGAACACCGCCGCTGGCGTGCTGCGCAGCGACTGCGGCTTGCGGGCGGCGGTGGTGACCTTGATCTGCAGCAGATCTTCCAGCGCGAGCCCGGCCAGGTCGGCGCTCTCGTCATCTGCGGCAGCCACCGACGACGCGCAGCAGAGTGCCAGCGCGCAGGCGCGCACGCGCAGGGAATCAACTCGCGTCGGACGATGTCTTTTCATGGCTCGGGCTTATGTTTGCGGCCCCGTCTCCAGACGCGGCTTTATTCTGCATCTGCTTTCGGCATGGAAATGCCCAACTTGAGTGAGCGGCGCGCAGAGCGGGCTAGAATCCCCATTGAAATCCGCGCGCGACCGCCGCACGTGTCAACCCGTACCGAACCGTCCGCACACCATGACCACGAATCCATTGCTCGATTTTTCCACCCTGCCCCGCTTCGATGCGGTGCAGCCCGAACACGTCGCGCCGGCCATCGGCGAACTGCTCAAGCGTTACCAGGCGCTGATCGACGACCTGACCGCGCGCGCCGAGCCCCCCACCTGGGACAGCTTTGCAGCGCCGATCACCGACATGGGCGAGCAGGTGAACCGCGCCTGGGGCATCGTCGGTCATCTGCACGGCGTCAATGACGTGCCGGCGTGGCGCGAGGCCTACAACGCGACGCTGCCCGACATCACCCGCTTCTACAGCGCGCTCGGCCAGAACCTCGCGCTGTTCGCCAAGTACAAGGCGCTGCGCGAATCCGCTGAGTACGCGACGCTGTCGCCGGCGCGCCAGCGCATCCTCGACAACGAGGTGCGCGATTTCCGGCTGTCCGGCGCCGAACTGGCTGAGGACCAGAAGCCGCGCTTCAAGGAAATCCAGGAAGAACTGGCCGCGCTGTCGGCGAAGTTCAGCGAGAACCTGCTCGACGCGACCAATGCCTTCGCCGAGTATGTCACCGACGAAGCGCTGCTGGCCGGTCTGCCGGAAGACAGCATCGAGGCGGCGCGCGAAGCCGCCCAGCGTGACGAGTGCGACGGCTGGAAGTTCACGCTGCACATGCCGTCCTACCTGCCAGTCATGCAGTACGCGGACAACCGCGACCTGCGCGCCCGCATGTACCGCGCCTACGCCACCCGCGCCTCCGAGTTCGGCGAAGCCGAGCGCGACAACACGCCGCTGATCGCCCGCATCCTGGCGCTGCGTGCCGAGGAATCGAAGATGCTGGGCTTCGCCAGCTTCGCCGAACTGTCGCTGGTGCCGAAGATGGCCGACACGCCGGAACAGGTGATGGACTTCCTGCGCGACCTCGCCGGCCGCGCCCGGCCGCACGCGCAGCGCGACCTCGACGAACTGCGCGCCTTCGCCCGCAACGAATTCGGTCTCGACGAACTGCAGCCCTGGGACATGACCTGGGTGTCGGAAAAGCTGCGCGTACAGCGCTACGACTTCTCCGAACAGGAGGTGAAGCAGTACTTCCCGGAGCACAAGGTGCTCGAAGGCCTGTTCCGCGTGGTCGAAGGGCTCTATGGCGTCACCATCAAGCCGGACACAGCGCCGGTGTGGCACCCGGACGTACGTTTCTTCCGCATCGAGCGCGCCGGTGGCGAACTGGTCGGCCAGTTCTACCTCGACCTGTACGCGCGCGACACCAAGCGCGGCGGCGCCTGGATGGACGAGGCGATCACCCGTCGCGCGGTCAGCGGCGGCGTGCAGACGCCGGTCGCCTACCTGAACTGCAACTTCCCGTCGCCGGTCGGTGGCAAGCCGGCCACCTTCACCCATGACGACGTGATCACGCTGTTCCACGAAAGCGGCCACGGCCTGCACCACCTGCTCACGCGAGTGGACGACCTGCCGGTATCCGGCATCCACGGCGTCGAGTGGGACGCGGTCGAACTGCCCAGCCAGTTCATGGAGAACTTCTGCTGGGAATGGGATGTGCTCTCGGGCATGACCGCCCACGTCGATAGCGGCGAGCCGCTGCCGCGCGCGCTTTACGACAAGATGATCGCCGCCAAGAACTTCCAGAGCGGTATGCAAACGCTGCGCCAGATCGAGTTCTCGCTGTTCGACCTGCGCCTGCACCACGACTTCGTACCCGGCGGCGACAAGACCCTGCTGCAGCTGCTCGGCGAAGTGCGCGACGAAGTGGCCGTGGTGCGCCCGCCCGAGTGGAACCGCTTCGCCAACAGCTTCAGCCACATCTTCGCCGGCGGCTACGCGGCCGGCTACTACAGCTACAAGTGGGCCGAAGTGCTGTCGGCCGACGCCTTCGAAGCGTTCGAGGAGGCACGTGGCGTCGCCGGCACCGTGCTCGACACCGCCACCGGGCGCCGCTTCTGGGACGAAATCCTCGCCGTCGGCGGTTCGCGCCCGGCACTGGAATCGTTCAAGGCCTTCCGCGGCCGCGAACCCAAACCCGACGCGCTGCTGCGTCACAGCGGCATGGTGGCCGCGGCCTGAGGAGAAGATGATGACGCTGCGCAGACTGCTCTGCGTGACCCTCGCCGGCGCCGTGTGCGCCGCGCCGGTTCTGGCCCAGACCTACAAGTGGAAGGACGCCCAGGGCCGCACCCACTACTCGGACACACCGCCGCCGGCCGACGCGCGCGCGGCGACCGAGAAGAAGCTGCAGCCCAGCGTGGTCGAACAGGGGCCGAGCTATGCCGAACGCGAGGCGATGAAGAACGCGCCGGTCACCGTCTGGCTCGGCAACGAGTGCGACAAGCTGTGCGAGTCTGCGCAGGCGCTGCTGAAGAGCCGCGGCATCGCCTACAGCGAACAGCGCATCACCACCGAAGAGCAGAAGCAGGCCTTCGCCACACGCTTCAAGGTGAAGGAAGCCCGCGTGCCGGCCATCGCCGCCGGCGCCGACCAGCTGATGGGCTTCAGCGCCGACGCCTGGACCCGCTTGCTGGATCGCGCCGGCTACCCGGCCAGGGGCAGTGCAAAGCCGCGACCGCCAAAACCGGCCGCGGCCGCGCCGGAAGCTCCGGCAGGCGCCACCGCGGATGACGATAGCCAGATCCCGGAGCCGCCCGTGCCGCGTTGAAGGGCCCGCCGGGCGCAACTGTTCAGTCTCCGGCGCAGATGGGACAATGCGGCGGCCCCGCGGGCCCCGCCCGCTCACCGTCTGCCCGCGACACCGATACCGATGAAGATTGCCTGCTGGAACGTCAATTCGCTGAAAGTCCGCCTGCCCCACCTGACCGACTGGCTCGCTGCCGAACAGCCGGACGTGGTGTGCCTGCAGGAAACCAAGACCGAAGACGCCAACTACCCGCGAGCCGAACTCGAAGCGGCCGGCTACCACAGCGCGATCAGCGGCCAGAAGACCTATAACGGCGTGGCCATCCTGTCGAAACGACCGGTCGAGGACGTGCAGATAGGCATCCCCGGCTTCGACGACGAACAGAAGCGCGTCATCGCCGCGACGGTCGATGGCGTACGCATCGTATGCACCTATTTCCCGAACGGCCAGGCGGTCGGCTCGGAAAAGTTCGAATACAAGATGCGCTGGCTGGCCGCGCTGACCGACTGGCTGCGCGACGAACTCACCCGCCACCCGCAGCTGGCGCTGCTGGGCGACTACAACATCGCGCCCGAGCCGCGCGACGCGCACCCGGACTGGAAGGATGAAATCCACGTGTCGCCGCCGGAACGCGCCGCCTTCGCCGGCCTGATCGCACTCGGTCTGACCGATGCTTTCCGGCTGTTCGAGCAGCCGGAAAAGACCTGGTCCTGGTGGGATTACCGCGCCGGCGCCTTCCGCCGCAACTTCGGCCTGCGCATCGACCACATCCTGCTGTCGGCACCGCTGGCCGCGCGCTGCACTGCTTGCGTCGTCGACAAGACGCCGCGCAAGCTGGAGCGGCCGTCCGATCACGCACCCGTCATCGCCACGCTGTCATGAACGGACACACCGACGCACTGACCGCGATCTATCCGCTGCTTGCCGGCCTGTCGCCGGAAGCGCGCGCGTTGATCGAAAAGGAAGGCCGCGCGATGGAGGTGCCGGCCGGCACCCGCATCTTCGACGAGCACCAGCCCTGCGGCGGTTTCCCCTTCGTGCTCGAAGGCCAGGTGAAGGTGGCGAAATCCTCGCCCAACGGCCGCGAACTGCCGCTGTACCGCGTGCATGCCGGAGAGACCTGCGTCATATCGAGCGCCTGCCTGCTCGGCCACATCGACTACAACGCACACGCGGTGGCCGAAACGCCGGCCCGGCTGCTGGTGCTGCCGACTTCGCTGTTCGACCGCCTGCTGTCGGAGCCCGCCTTCCGCCAGTTCGTATTCGGCCTGTTCGCGGAGCGCGTGGCAGAACTGATGCAGCTGGTCGAAGCGATCGCCTTCCAGCGCCTCGACCAGCGCCTGGCCGCGCTGCTGCTCGGTCACGGACAGACCTTGCACACGACGCACCAGCAACTGGCCGACGAACTGGGCAGCGTGCGCGAAATCGTCAGCCGACTGCTGAAGAGCTTCGCCGAACAGGACCTGGTCGCGCTCGGCCGTAACCAGATCGACATCCTCGACCCGGCCGGCCTGCGCGCGCTGGCCGCCGAACGCAAGTAGGACGGCACCGTCAATGAACAGCACCGCTCTGCCGGACGTGGAGGGCGGCCTGTTCGACGCCCACCTGCACATCATCGCCCCTGGCTTCCCGCTGATCCCGAACCAGGGCTACACGCCGGATTACTTCACCGTCGACGACTACCTCGCCCGCGCCAGGCCGCTGGGCATCACCGGCGGCGCCGTCGTGTCCGGCAGCTTCCAGGGCTTCGACCAGACCTACCTGCTCGACGCCCTCGCCCGCCTCGGCCCCAGCTTCGTCGGCGTGACGCAGCTGCCCGCCGACACGCCGGATGCGGTCATCCTCGACCTCGATTCAAAGGGCGTGCGCGCCATTCGCTTCAACCTGCAGCGCGGCGGCTCGGAAGACGTGTCCCAGCTCGAACGCATGGCGCTGCGCGTGCATGAACTGTGCGGCTGGCACGTCGAACTCTACGTCGCCAACCGCCACCTTGCAGGCCTGCGCGACCTGCTGGCGCGACTGCCCAAGGTATCCATCGATCACCTCGGCCTCACCGCCGAAGGTTTCGACGACCTGCTGTGGCTGGTCGAGCGCGGCATCAAGGTGAAGGCGACGGGATTCGGGCGCTGTGATTTCGATGTTGCAGAGGCACTGCGCCGGATCGATGCGGTGAATCCGGAAGCGCTGATGTTCGGGACGGATTTGCCGTGTACGCGGGCGCCCAGGGTGTTTCGCGCCGAGGACATCAACCTGCTTGTGGCTCGGATTGACGGATACGAAGGGAGGGCACTTCGCGACAATGCAATGACGTTCTTTCGGACAAGCTCCGACTGATTTGCTGGCGCAGTCAGTTCAGGCGGATTGGAGTGACCTGCCGCGGATCTTCGGACTATTTGAGTCGCCCGCGGGTAGCAGCCTAGAGTGCGGAAGGCGTTATGGACAGGAGTTGGTGCACTCGCCAATAGTGGAGATGTCGATGAGGCGCGCCGTGAGCAAGCAGATGATCGCTCCCCTGATAACGATAGCCAAAGCACCCAGAACAACTAGTTCGCGCCAGAGGGT
>VFQN01002892.1_pt1 | contig 25579 bp, 26 predicted proteins | sample 3512371 | NCBI WGS metagenome assembly VFQN01 (sample SAMN10412370, study PRJNA504923) | tailings metagenome | isolation source: Replicate 2 from Balatoc abandoned mine | place: Philippines: Itogon, Benguet | collected 2017-08-28 | reverse complement strand
AAAATAGGTCTCCGATAATCCCATAACCCTTCTCCTGAAAAAAAAAAAAAAAAAACCGGTAGGGCAGACTGCACGGACGCAGATCAAGTACTCTCCCCCAGAGGCCATCTACGCATGGTAAGGTGGTTCTCTACGGCAGGTGTGTCGCGTGCTGGCCGCAGCACACTTGCGTTGGCGCAGTGTCATTACCGACAACCGAAAGCCGTATGCGTCCCTGCGATGAAGGAGGACACCTCAGCCCCCTGCACGCTGCAGATACCAAGCCCCAGCCGTACTCGTATTGAGTGCACACCATGGAACTACGTTTGGGCATGAATTCTGATGTCAATTACACAGCGCACTGCTGCTGCGTACCGTACGTAGCGTTGTCATGCACCCAGCACCTATGTGCCAGTGTCCCGGTCTTCAGGATTATTACGATTTGGAGGCCGTTTCGGCCGCCTGCTAGAATTTGTTGGGGCAGAATCCTAAGCAATTTAGGATTTTACTTAGGCTTTGCCCCCAGAAAAAGCCCAAAAATTCCAAGGTACGGTTTTCAGAATTTCCAGACCAGGAGGCTCCGAAACGCCTCTGGATTTCCGCCAAATAAGACCGGAAGACTGCTATGTGCCACAAAGGACTTGGACGGTTCCCTTTTGCTTGATGGCCACTTCTAGGAGAGGTTATCGGCATGCTGAAGACACGGCTGATTGTGTTGTACGTGAGTTACAGGTCGCCCGGTCCTCACCCCCTCTTGTCACTCTCATGCAATACCCTGCCCTTGCTGCGAGGGTCTTCTCACTCCCACACAGAAGCATCACGTGTTGCTCGCTCCTCTCTTTCCTCTCTCGGCACCAAACAATGAACGCAAAACTGTACGAGCGAACCAAAACAACCGGGAGCACACAGGCTAGGCGCCTACGCGCGTACTCAAAATCCCAGATGCGTAACAGGCCGCTCTGACGACTGGCCTGCCAAGGCGGCTGCAGCAGCCCTTTTGGTAACACCACCATCAGCGACCCAGCCCCGCACGCCAAGCTCAGCTCGCCCTGCGACCCCTCCACACGACGACAGCAAAACAGCAGCACCACTGCATCGTAAGCTCTTTGTTCCAGTAAGCTCTTCTCTGCCAGGAGTGCAGCCAGAGGCTCCCCAGGCTGCAGCTCCATGACACCCTAGTCCCGAGCCACGTTCAAGCCGACCCTTACAGACCTGACCATTACCAGCCAAACGGCCATGTCAGCCGCCTGCTCAGTCCGTCGGCTCTCATCCCACCGCATTACGCGTCCGAAGCACGGGTACACACCACCCGTACAAAAGCAGACCAGGACGCGCAACCACAAACGCAACGCAATGCGTGGTCGCTTACTCGGACTTCTTGTTGAAGAAGCCGAAGGTGGCCTTGACGGCGTTCCAGTTAATGACGGGCTCGTCGTAGCGCTCGATGAGCGGCTGGAACTTGGGCGAGGCGCGCACGGCCGACAGGTTCTTGTCGCGGCGGATCTGGTCGAAGTTGTCGAAGCCGGCGCCCATGGCGGCGTCCAGGGACTTGAGCGCCTCCTCAACCTGCAGGGCGAGGGGGGTACCGATCGCAATGGATGAGGCAGAGCTGTTGCATGGGGTGTGGTAAGGCAAGGACGGGCGGTCAAATACGGTGGTGCGATCGGCTCGTCTGCGTGCACGACCGTGCCAAACCATGCCCACCACGGGTGGTTCAGGAGCGCAGTGGCGGAGGGCTGTGAGAGGCGGGTGGCGGGAGCCGGCCTCGCGGTGCGCACCTGGTTGAGCATGCTGTAGCAGCAGGCGATGTTGTACTGGGTGATCTTGTAGATGGGGGTGTTGCGCGAGAAGTTGTCGCCCACGAAGTTGCGGGGCTCCATGGCGATGATGTTCTCGAACTCCACCAGGGCGCCCTGGGGGCAGAGCGCAATACATCACATCGTTGTTGAAACACTCCCCGTGAAGACTGGTTGACATCGCCCATGGTCCCGAGAGAGCTTGAGTAAAGCATCCCTTGGGCGCGTCTGGCTCGTGGCAGCTGGTGACAAAACACGCAGCACGTCGCGTACCTTCACACAATACACACCTTCCATCCCACTACAGGCCTACTTGCGATGCTGGCACGCCGGCATCACGCCGGCTGCATGCGCTACCACCCGCCCACCTGGATGTCGTTCTCCTTGAACTTGGCCAGCGCGTCGTCGAACATCTCGCGGCGCTTGCGCTCGTTCTCCTTGCGCTGCACGTAGTTGCGCGCCTGGATCTCCTTGGTGCCGGCGCCGTAGTTGCCGCCGGCGCGCTCCTTCTTCCACTGCTTCTCGGCGGCGTCCATGCCGTCGTCCTGGCGTGGGGCAGGGGTGCGGGGGCGAGGGTACGGGCGGGGATGAGGGTGTGGTCCAGGCACGGGAGAGCAAAGAGGTGGCAATTGGGTTAGGCGAGTCGGCTGTAGCAACTTCCGCAACATGAAGCGGTGGAGGCAGAAGGCGATGGAAGAATGGTGGGGTAGCGGGGGCGTTGATGGCAGTGTAGTGGACTAAGGCCCAAGTGGGCGCGTGTGGTGTGTGCTGTGTGGGCCCTATCAAGCTTTGGTCCCTCATGCAGGCGTGAGCCCAGAACCTAGTCCTCGTCCTTTGTGCCAAGGTAGTTAGGGGCACGCCAAGCAACAGTGCAGCTGAGCTCCCTGCCAAAATTGTGGAACGACCAACACGTTACGCCAGACGCGCGCCACCCCGTTCCTGCTGCTGGTCCTGCTGCGGCCATACCAGCGGAGCTGGCCCGCCTGCCGCGCCGACCGCCGGAAGCTCCCACGCCATGCCGCTCCGACCCCGCCAAGCGCAGGAAGGTCCCCGCCCCCTGCTGCTCCGCCCGGGCCCCCGGTGCCGCCACCGCCCAGGCTGCGCTGCGCCAGCTCCTGCCGCTGCCGCCGCTCCTTCAATACCGCCCGAGCAGCACCTGGCCGTGCGTCCGCTGCGGTGCCTGGCGCGGAGCTCGCCAAGACGCCTGCACCCCAGCTGCCGCCTTGCACCCAAATACCATCAGCAGCTGCCGCCCCCCGCCCTGCCCCGCCCCGCCCCGCCCCTGGCGCTGGCTACCTACCTCCAGGGCGGACAGGTCACCGAAGTTGCGCTTGATCTTCATGTACACCGTACCGCTGCGGGTACGGATGGCGTACATGATCTGGGGGGAGGAGGGGGTGCATGCGAGGTTAACGAGCAGCCAGTGAGTGGCTGGTAAGCATTGACCACGACGTGGCCTAATGAACAGCATCAAAAGCCAGGAGCACGGTGCCAGCAGGTGGGGTCTCCCATCCAGGGGCTGTGAGCCGAGGCTTTGCTGGTGTGCAAGGCTTCCTGCCGGCCCCGTTGTTATGCCCCCAAAATGGCAATCAACGCCAGCGGTCTTCTCGACACAATTGCAGCATTCCCAGGCTGATTCAGACCCATGTAGACGACGTGGTCACGCAACAAGCTCCAAATCGCAGCGTGGGGCGAGTGACGCTGACGGCGTACACCTCAGTACAGCCCTTCTACACACTTCGTGGAAGACAGCCAATAACCAACACCTGCCAACGTCAACAGCCGCGGCACAGCGAGGGAGCTCACCTGGCCGAAGTTCTCGGCCTTCCACACCTCAGCGCCGAAAGAGGCGCTAATCTCCACGATCTTGTCACCGGGCTGTGAGGACGTGGGTCACAGAGCTTAGCATCTATCACGCACGTGCGTGATGAGTATGGCAACGTCCTTATTGGCGGGTGGTGCTCCGCGGGACGTGGTGGTTGCCAAGCAGGTCTATGAAGTTGTCACAGCACTGGCAGCCAGCACTCCTTGCAACGTGCATGTGCACCTAACACACAGCGCAGACACCCAAGGCGGGTAGGCGTGACAGGTCAGCTCGTCAGACACTTGCCTGCACGCGGGGGTCGATGTTCCCCAGCTTAGCGTTGGCCTCGATGATGTAGGCACCACCATCCTGGCCGCGAGCGTACTTGAAGCCCAGAGGCTTAGGCAGGTCCAGCTGCGTGTTGCAACGGGATTAGAGGAAGACGTCAAGGCAAGCCAGCTGTTGTGAGAAGTGCTCCGCTGAATGGTATGTGCTGGAGAATGCCCCAGGGGGGCTTTACAGGTTGGCAGTCTGCGCTGCACAGCTTGCTGCCTCTTGTCGTGCGCGGGTGCGCGTGGGTGCCTGCGTGACACCGCACACAGCGAGCGACCCCTGCAACCCCACACCAGTTCCCCCTGCTCTGATGAGCACTGCAGATTATGTCGTCGCGGCACTTATGCAAGCTGAGCGCAGCACCCGGGCGCACCTCGATGTACTCAGGCTCAGTCGAGGTCGAGGTCGCCGGAGCCTTAGTGCCGGCCTGAGCCGCGACCAGAACCTGGCGGTGGCTCAGAGCCTAAAGCGCAAAACATGTAACATGGGTTAGAAGTGGAAGAAGCACTGGAGCAAGCCTGTGCCATCACACCCAACCAAAAGACTAACCTTCGGCGCCCGGGCCAGCACGGATGCCCTGCGAGCATGTGCGATAGTGTATAATTAGATATATGTACTGAGTTCCTAGGCTGCGGTGTTGTGAGCATCCGCGCCGAGGGAGCGTCCGCAACCACTGACGACAAGGGACAGCAGCCTAGCCAGAAGCATACCTGAGCGCAGGGCGCACAGACTGCTTGCTGCTCAGGGTCTGCATTTTTGCTGCCTGTGGATGTGTGGCAAAGAGTGCAGAATAGGGTGCACCGGTGCAAGTTGTAGGGTCGCTGCACCATGCATGGACAAGGGCAATCGGATCATTATGGGGCCTGTACCTCGCGCCAAAACACCCATCCGCCCTTATCATATCATAAGACATATACCTACAGCACATGTATGCCGTGTCAAAAGCCCGCAACCACACAGGTGCGACATGACACTAGACCGCAGTGGCCGTGTGCTTGCCAGGATGCAGCTTGGGAATGACTATCCATGTAATAGACACATAGCTTCTGTAAAAGGCACGCTGCGGGTGTCACAGGCATTGGAGGACTCTCCACCTCGTTCCCCGCCCTTGTCCGGCCCCTGCGCCTGCCTGGCACCCCATCCACGGCATCCAGACCTTCCTTGGCTCCTTGATACTGGGAGACAGAGCTGACAAGGCCTGAAGAGCCTTGCACGGCAGCTCTCACGCAACCAGGTGGCTGAAAGTCTGACAGACATGCGGGGTAGTGATGGAGTTGAGTCCCCTGGTCGCCTGGTGCTTATGCTCCTGTGGCCTACCTGAGTACCTGTGAACTGCCAGTGCCACTTTAACAGTCTTCCACACTTCCAGGTGTCATTTCGTTACGTACCGTAGACCTAAAGAATTGACGGACCTGCCGCATCTAGTATGGGCTGCCCCGTGGGCTGGCCCCCAACTGCTTTGACCCTGCGTCGTAAGGTCGTCCGGCCTGGTCTTAGCAGGGGGGGCCTGGGTGCTTGGGCAGGCCGTACGCTACCCCCCCTGGGAACCTGCTGCCCTGCACTTTCAACCCTTGCGCTGTCGGACTGATGGGCCCGTCAGCGGGGTGTCGCTCGGCCGGTCCCGTGGTCCGGCAGTGACCGCCCGGTCCTCTGGCGCCTCGCTGGTCTGTGGGTCAGGCCAACAGAGTGCAACTCTGTGTCCCATGTCTGGCAAGCCAGCCTGAAAGTCATCGTTCACCGCTGTGCATGGTTGTCATGAATGAAAACATTTGCTTGAGTGCAAGGTCAAGCCTCAAGCGCCCTCTCAACGCCACTCTTAAGTTGCACGCTTCGGGCCAGTTCGGGCCTAGTCGAGGCGTTGCACCCGTGAGCACCCGTGATCTGTGTTACCGGTAACAACGGCCATCCAAACCTGCAACGTCTGTGCGTCCCGTTTGGAATGGTACATTTTCCTCATGGCAAAGGATGCTCGGCTCCTAGCAACGTCGCACCCGCGCGATCGACGGTTGGACCTCCGAAACGCCTCAGTCCCCTGAACGTCGCAAAAGCTCGTCCTTGGATCCAGCGCGAACCCGAAGCATCCACCGACTACAACACCCAAGTGAGAGAATCTCAGACAGCCGACAGCCTCGATACAAAGCGGCCAGATCGCCCACTGACCCACCAGTGTAACGCCGCAGCCCATCTGCGGGCAACTGTCGAAGCCATTCAGCTCCGCACGTCGTCCGCCTTGCTATCAATGGCTGCTTTGTTCAACCCAACGGCGGACGACGCCGAATGGCCCTACCAGCTGCAGCCGCTGGTGCAGTGCGGCGTGCTGCCTCAGGGTGCGCTCCCGCAGAACCACCAAAACCTCGCAACAGCTGTGGGCTCCGCGGTCCGCCAGCATGGCCCGCCAACCCCCTTCCCTACCTACACCACCCCTACCAATACCACGTCCATGGGCAACAGGTCGCGTGCGTTCCCGGCACGGCAGATCCTTGAGGCAACGCTGACGGCGATGCCTACTGGCTCCGGCGGCAGCGCCCCCGCCCCCGCACGTGCGGCCGCCGCCCTGTTCGCCGCCTCGCTTGCTGTGGAGCACGAGGCGACCAAGCACAGCACCAAGGAGGTCATGCAGGCGGCGCAGCGGGCAGCGAGGCAGGAGGCTGCTGCCGCCGCTGACGCTAGTCCGCAAACAAACGGCAACGGCAGCGGCGGCGGCAGTGGCAGCGGCGCCGCAATGCCCGGCGGAGCCGGCGGAGCCGGAACGAATGGCAAGACCCCTAGCGCGGCGGATCGGGCGGTGGCGGACCGGGTGCTCGCCGCCCCCTCGGACTACGACGCCGCCAGGCTGCTGGTGGATGTCATGGGCGAGGAGCCGGGCATGCTGCGCAGCTTCCTGGCCGTCATGGGGGGCAAGCCGCGCAGGGCGGTGGCGGACGCGGCGGCGGAAGCCCTGCGCGCGCACAGGTACTTGGGGGCAGGCGGAGGCCTGGCATGCGGCTGGTAGTGTGAGTAGGATACCATGGCGCGTGCGCTTTCTAGCCAAGGGCGGTTGCTGACGTGCGTAGGGAGCAAGGAGGTGCAGGGAGTGAGAGGCCGCTAAGCCACCCTTCATACTGCGCAAGACAGGCCCCGGTCAAGACTAACAGTGAAGTATGGTTGTTGCACCGTTAGGCTCCATGGTCACCACCTAACGATGTGCGTGCCGCGTGCATCCGCCAGGGAGGATGGCCTGCGCACGCCCGAGGGCTTGCCCAAAAAGTGCGGCGGCATCTTCCTCAACCTCCTTAAGCGGCTCAAGCAGGGAGAGAAGCTGCAGGAAGCTGAGGCCGTGCTGCCCGAGCTGCCCCCGCTGCGGCCCTACCAGCAGGACGTGGTGGGCATGGTGGTGCACAGCTGGGGGCTGCCGCAGGTGGTGGGGGCGGGGGCGCCACAGGCAGGGGGAGGAGGAGGGAGCGGCGGCGGTAACGGAGCGCTGGGCGGGGGTGGTGGAGGACTAGGGGCGGCGGCGCAGCGTTACGAGGACATGGCCAACGGCTGGCGCGGCAACTGGCTGATCTCTGCGCCCACGGGCTCGGGCAAGACGCGCATGTTCATCGAGGTGGCACGGTGAGGGGGCTGGGGGGTGCGGGGGCAGTGTGGGGCAGCTGGGCGGGCTGGGGCCCAGCAGGTTGGAGTTGAACGTACAGGCAACAGGGCCGGTTACATTCGTCCGTCCAGGGAGACTGGCCGTTCTGGCCTTGCTGCCTCTGGTCTGACGACCATCCCCATGCAGCTGCCGCCCAGTTCACCGTCTGTGGGACGCGCACGGGTCACCCTGCTTTCCACCCGTAGGTGTTGTGACGCTACACCATGGCACCCAGAACCCACATAACCTTTTCAGGCTTACACTGCAATGCTGCCTTGCGACCTGCACCCTCTGGCCGCGTCTTCATTTCCAGGGCCGTCATGTCCGCCCGCCCCGGGGCCGTGGTGGTGGTGGTGGTCCCCAGCGTCATCCTCACCACGCAGCACGCCACCTACTTCCAGCGCGCGCCACTGCCCCCCGGCACGTTCGTGGGTGCGTTCAACTCCGACAACTCCCTCAACGCGCGGCGCTGGTGGCAGCTGCTGGCGGCGCAGCGCGACGCGGGCAAGCCCCTGGTGGTGGTGACGACGGCGCAGTCGTTCGCCAACGCGCTGAAGCCCAACGGCAGCGGAGAGGACCCGGCAAGGCTGCGGGACGTGGACCTGCTGGTGGGCGTGGGTTAGCGCTGTGTGCGGCCCGACGCGTGGGCTGCGGGGCGCTGTGGAACGTGCTCGTGCTCGTAACTGTCAGGAAGGCAGCTACTGCCGTAGGGATCTCCAAGGCCGTCAGTTGCTTGCGTGCTGTCGCCCGACCAGCTTTACTAATACTCATATCCATCCTTGGATCGTGCAGGTGCTGGATGAGGCCCACCACTGCAAGGACAACCATCCCTACGCCACGGTACGGCCTGGCTTGGCAACACGGCAAGGCACAGGAACGGTGCTGTTTGCTTGACGTGCAGTACTACCGTACGCGTGCTTGCAGCCAAAACGTAACGTACAGTGACTTGTCCAAAGAGCGTGTGGCTGCCGCTTGCGTGCCAACAGATCATGGAAATGTACGATGTGGAGGCCGCCCGCATGCGGGCGGCGGCGCCGCCAGGTGGCAGTGGCGGCGGCGGCGGCGGGCTGCAGCGCGTGCTGGCGGTCACCGCCTCGCCCGCCAGCGACACCAATCTGGTGAGGGTCTGAGGGTGCAAATGGTGTTCATGCGATGGGAGAGAGTGCATGTGTATGGGTGCATGCACCCTTTGGTATTGTATCGCAGTTCGGAATGCTTGTGCACTGTTGCCATGGTTCCTACTCTGGTTCCTATTCAATAGCACTGGCTGTGTGCTGCCGGCTACCGGTATGTGAAACGCCTCACACAGCCTCGCACCGGCAGATAAGATGCATGCAAGCACGTTATAGACTGGTCCTGGCTATACCAGCACATCACAACGCCTCTCCGTCTGCGCAAATCCGGCCCCTCAAACGCACTGTGCGGCACACGACGACACGTGCGGATTAGGCACGCACAGCAGCCATGCACCACCGTTTGACTTGCTTATGCTGTCAATACTGCAGCGGACTAATCCACTTTCTGGTTTTAAGCATCTTCGGTGAAATCAACTCCCTCCGCCCAACCCGCGCGCGCGCAGATGCAGCTGGCGCTGCGTGTGGGTGAGCTGAAGTCCGTGCTGGCCGCCCACCTGCACTCGCTGGACCCCGAGGAGGACGAGCAGCTGGCGGCGGTGCTGGCCCGGCCGCGGCACGAGGAGATGCGCTGCGAGCTGCGGGGCCTGGATGTGGGGCTCATGCTGCGCTTGCAGGTGAGCTGTCGTACATCGCTGCATGCGTAGGCTTATCGACACATGGAGGGATACTGAGGTGAGGCGAGGCGGCACTTGCTTGGCGGACTTGTCCTGAACAGCTGCTAGGGGGGCTCCCCTGACAGCTAATAAGGTGGCTGCGTGGGTTCGTGGGTTCGTAGGTTCGTGGGTTCGTGGGTTCGTGGGGGCGTGGGGGTGTGGGCTGTGGATGCCTAGGTTTGGGGCATGGGGCGGTAGCAAGGAAGTCGGGAGCGTGAGCTGCCTACTTGAATGGGTTCACTGTACACGGAGCGTGGATCTGGCGTCTTTGGCTCCTGACATGCTAGCGTGCCCCCCTCTGGTGTGCTGACCGGTGCAGAGCTTCGCACTTGACGCCGCGATGGATCTCGGTGAGTACCGTATCCAGACCGCAGAGTTCCGCCCTTTCCTACAATGCAAAGGAGTAGCAGCGACTAAGCGGTTACGTATCGGCTAGGCTGGCTGCTGGTAACTTGACGCGCCGTGCCAGCGCAGACACGTGGTGTGTAGCCTGCAACTTCCCGTCGTGGAAAACATGCTCAGAAGCGTACCCTTTCCCTGTCCTGCTCTTGCCAACCTACGGCCTGCGTGCAGAGGAGGCTCTGAACAAGTGCGCCACCCAGGGGGACCAGGCCGAGTATGACAAAGACATCGTGCTGCGGGTGGGTTGTGCTTCGCTCTCTGCTTGCCACAAAGTCATTGAATGGCCCGCGGTAGCCACCTTTCGCCAAGTCGCTCGCCTCGCGTACCGCTTGCACCACTTGGCAACTGATCCCACACTCAAAGGACAATTCCGTCCACGGGCCGATGGCCTGCACTGATGTTGACTGGTTACGCCAACCCACAACACAGAAGCTGCGGGAGTCGCTGGCGGAGTGTGAGAGTGCGGGTTTGGCGGGGGCGCCCCTCGTCACCCGCCTCAACAGCCTGGGGGAGGTGCGGGTCGTGTGCAAACGCACTACTGTCTGCTGCTGCTGTGGGAAGCGTCCCCTTGCTTGTTCCTGTCCACCGGCCCTCATGCGGGGAAACTGTCTGTAAAGAGCGTATGCATGCTTCCAGTTTCGCCTCGGTCAATGTACCCCACATGAGGGTAAACGCTTTAAGGGGCATTTGCCATGCATGTCTGCCTTTGACCCGCGACCCGTAACCCGGGCCCCAGCTGCCTTCTGCACCTCGACCCCGCTTTGCACCTCAGTGGCTGGCGCGCGGCCGGCAGCTGGCGGAGACGTACAGCATGCCCCACCTGCACCTGTGCTGCCGCTTCCTGGACCTGCTGCGGAAGGTGCGTGTTAGCGTGCCTGGTTGTGTTTGTGAAGGCGTGTGTGGTAGGCACACAAGGACCGGGAAAGCGTAACGAGGGTGTGTGTTGCCGCTTCCTGGACCTGCTGTGTCTAGCAGAAGGTGTGTGCTGTGTACATCGTACATCCTGCCCGTGCGTGTTATATATGGACCATGGGGATCCATGGCCGCGGCTTCTGCTCTCAGGCATCCGCGGCCGCCTCCCGCGCCTCTGCAGGCTTCCAGGCAATAGGCACATATCCTTGAGAGCATGGACTGGATCTAGTTGTACGTGCTTAGGAGTCGCACGCACAGCATCTGGCAACATGCTCTCACGGGGTGCTGCCGTTATGTCCCAGGCTGTGGAGCTGGTGGAGGATGCCGGGTTCGAGGGCGCGCTGCCCTTCTTGGCGAGGAAGGGGGCGGCGCTGTGCGGGGAGGAGGCGGTGGCAGGGACACGGGTGTACGGCACGGCGGCGGCGGCGGCGTTCGGCGGTGGCGCCGTGGACAGCGACTCGTAAGAAGTGCATGGCCGGCGACGCTTGGGGTTCAGCGGGTGGGGGGGGGCTGGGGGCCTATCACTGGGTCTTTGAGGACCCACTCATGTGCATGTGCTACCATACCAACGTCCTGTCCGCTGCTCAGCGCCATTTGCAGTTGCCGGCCCGCAGTACTCCCTGAGGTACCGGCAACATTTCTGGCGGTACCGGCAGTATCCTTGAGTTCAACAGCAGCACTCCTGGAAGCTGCAAAAGTACTCCCTTGCTGCACGTGCCCCTGCCGCAGCTGCGAGGACGTGGCGCTGCGCGCATCGCGCCTGGTGCGCCGCCTGCTGGTGGTGGGTGCCGGTGCCGTTGATGTGCCCACATGTGGTAGGGTTTTTTTTATTGGATGTGCATCAGCATGCGGCCACCTGTGCACGTCCCCGGCCGTGTGCCCTACCCCACGCTTTCGTGTCGGCCGAACGCTGGTACGGTTGACGTAATCGGTAGGTCGTCCACACACAGCTGGGCGGCGGGCAGCATCCGAAGTCCATGCCAGCAAGTACACCTCCGCGTTACCTTGTGCATGACCTACATCCTTGTTCGCTTTAGCCTTGTGTAACCTGTCTGCCATGCCGTACCGTGCCGCAGGCTGACGATGACGGCAGCGGTGCCGTGCTGTCCCCCTTCCTGGGCGGGGCGGGGGGCGCGGGGGCTGCAGGCTACGAGGTGCTGAGGGACTGCTTCGCGTCTGGGGAGCTGCAGGTGGGGACAGCAGCGCACACATAAGCAAGAGACCCCCTGAGCAAGAGTACTGACGGCAGAGTACAAGCACTAGGGCTTCAGCTGTCCACCGCCGCTGCGCTGCAGTGGAGCTAGTGGCTCGTTGCCACACATACACACGTACCGCGGCTTCGTTGCCATGTTGCCTTGTCATGACGATGGCCGGTCAAAATGTTGCCTTGCCATCATATTTGTTGCCCTGTCATTGTCCCGGCAGGAGGACCGTACCTTCCCCAAGTACTGGTGCCTCATGAAGTACCTCGAGGTGCGTTTGCCGTGTGCTCTTGGGACACCAAGAGGGAACTTTAGAGGGATTGGTAGAGGTACGTCTATACCTTGTGTTGAAGGCCAAGTGGCACAGAACCAGCTGTCACGTAGGGGGCTGCTGGACTGGACTTGCCCCTGGACACCTCACCTTGCGAGCTGGGCTAAAGCTGAACCTGGACCACCTGGTTCCCTTCACCCGTTTTGCCACAGCGCTACAGCGACCGGTCCAACTTCCACGGCATCGTGTTCGTCAAGACGCGTCAGGTATCCATGCACGCACAAGCTGTGTCTGTCAGCCGCGCATTGTGCTTAGCAACTGCAGTGATTGGAGCAAAGCGGCGCAGACCGTTGGTTGGCCCCGCACGATGCCATATATGCATATAGTGTTTCGTGCAGATACTCGCCTTGATACCCATTGGCACGCTGGTCTCACTTACATGCAAATGGCAAATGCGCCCATGCTCTCCGTGTCCGTTTTTGTGCCATGCATGCCCTCCATTCAGGCGGTGTTCCACGTGGCAGACATGATCCGCCGTACACAACGGCTGGCCTTCGTGGAGGTGAGAAGACATGGAACACTGCGCCTGCTCGCACACGGCAGCGTGGGAGCTGGCGGCCGTGCACCCCTTGGCGCCAGATGTGTGCTTGCGTGCTGCCGTACAGGATTATTGGCGCGGCCCCTGAAAGCGCAACAGCTCAAGCCGTATGACTGTCATTGCTTGCAGCTGCCAGCTAAGAGTAGCTGTTGCCTGTGCATAAGTTCACATCCTATGGGGCCTCTACGGGGCTGCTGCTATGTGTGTACGCCAGGTGCTGGAGCTGATCGGCCAGGGCCCTGGGGCGGGCGGCAAGAAGCGCGGCGCGCTGGGCCCCGCGCCCCGCGACCGCCACAGCAGGGGCATGGACGACACCATGCAGCAGCAGGTGCTGGCGCTGTTCAAGGTGGGCGCGTGGGTTAACCTGCTGTGTGTTACCATGTCTCCAGTGGATGGCACCATGCAGCAGCAGGTGCTGGCGCTGTTCAAGGTGAGAGCGTGTGTGGTGTGTATGTTATTTAGAGGCCTGAGCTGCATGCGTACTTCAAGAGCAGTGTGACGACGGACGCAGCAGGTGCTCCCGCGGCGCAAGGTGGAGGGAGCAGCGGGGAGAGGACATATGGGCACGAGGCAGAATGAGTGGTGCAGGTTGTCTTAGCGCGTGGGGGCTGATGGTTAGGACGCAGTCGCTAGAGGTCGTCGAGTATTCTGGGGCGTGTGCGGGTACAGCTACAGCTACAGCTACAGCTACAGCTGTGGCCGGTGCATGGGGTACTGGGTCCCCTCCTTGTCCTTGCTCGTTCCCGCAGACGCCGCATTTCAACCAGCTACTGTACCCGCAAAACCGAGCGCCACAGGCAGTTGCACTCGCCAACGAAACCTGGATGCTTTTCACGCAACGCGATGGCACGCAACGCTGCACCATGACCTCCATTCCCTTCTGTGCATGTCCCCCATGCCACGCGTGCAGTCCCCCGGCCGCAAGGTGCTCATCGCCACCAGCGCCGCGGAGGAGGGCATGGACGTGCCGGCCTGCGAGTTCGTGGTGCGATACAACGCGGCATCCACCGGCATCCAGCTGGTGCAGAGCAGGGGCAGGGCGCGGCAGCGCGCGTCCGAGTTCGTGGCAATCCTGCAGGTGGGGGAGCTGGTGCGGGACTGGGTCCGGGGCGTGTTCGCGCCGCTGGCATGGTGTAACGGTTACCGGTATGGGTGCAAGACCCTTGGGTGGTCCATGGTCGTCCGACGTGAGCTTGTAGATGGAGTGTTGAGCCGGGGCACATCGGCGCGCGTGTGGTTCTTTTGCATCCGCGCGTGCCCTGTGCCTGTGCCCAACACCACTTCTGCCACTCCTTCACCCCTCCTGGTCTCACGCTCGTGTTCCCGGCCCCTTTCTCCGACGTGCACCAAGAGCAACACGCTGGACGAGCACCTGCACCGCAAGAGCCGACTGGAGGAGGCCAACATGGTGTGGTACCAGCGCAACCACGCGACGGTGGAGCAGCAGCTGCTGCAGCAGCTGCAGTTGCTGCCGTAGCGACGCGAGCCCCGCCGTGGCACTGACTGGCAGCAGGGGCGAGGAGCAGGTGCAGACACCCAGATGCGCGCTGCGCAACCTGGTCAGCAGGGTACTTGTGTGGCGTTAGCTGGAACTCTGAACGTTGGAGGCAACCGGCAGGCAATGCTGGCATGGTTTGTGGGTGCAGGGCAGTCGGTTGTACGCCACAAGAGGCGGTGATGCGAGGTTGCGAGTCCATTGTACGCCTCATCCTGTTCCTCGTACGCGCTGTGCTATGACCGTACCGGTACCAGGTATTGTTTGCAGCAAGTGTTGTTTGCAGCAACGCAGCAACGAGTCGTATCTGTACTTTATGGTGAACAGGATATTGTATAACAATTAATCCGTGGGGCGAGACACGAGGTGACAGTACGGTAGCGGCCTGTGGCGGGCAGAAGCGCTCCACATGCTCTGCTGGGTGATTGCAGCGCTGCATCACGTCAGATAACGTACTGTGGCAGGATATGCCAGCAGCTTTGCTACATCTTTTCACACTTCTTACGGGCGCGACGATGCTTGTGACACAGCGTTGCGTTGGAGTGCACCTTGGCCTGGGCCCTAAGCCATGATGTGTGCGGCACGGCCAAGAGAGAGGCACGTTCACCAGGCTGGCGTATGGTAACACGGGGCGACACTACGAGCGGTATGCACGGCCGACTGGGCCATACCCCAGACAGGTAGACTTCGCTATGCTGCGTTCCAGGACATTGACTAGAGACCGTGTAGATCCTCGTCTTACAGCGTCCGCGTAGCTACCACCATGGTCCTTGTCCCAACGTCACAGCAGTCACATGCATGCTTGGTCCACACTTGACTCCGTGTATCCCCAGACGTCAGCGCAAAGACCCGCATACGCCAAAGCAGCGCACAAATGCACACCAGCCTCGTACTGTTCCGGTCACGTGCTGCTCCAAAGGCACCTAATGCCCTGTCGTGCATACAGGGGCCCCTCCGCTTTAATGCTGATCAGAATACCAGCAGCACCGGCAACGGCCAGTATACCAGTAATACAAACGGCGTGGCTGGCCATCACGTCCTCACTTCGGAACCGCGGCTCACAGGTTGCCATGCGCTAGCCTGCCCTCCATCTTCCGGTTCCCGAGCGACTATCCCCCCGACAGGGCCCCTGCATCTTCCCCAAGCCCTGAACCAGCAAAGCCATGCGGTGCACACAGCGGCAACTGCTCCACTTTAATCCGCCAACACGTCGTACCCTTGGCAACACACACGCCCATGCGCGTGTACCGTATGTGATCACCCTGGGGGGGGGGCCCACGTGCCACGCGCCCACGCCCCACGGTCCCGTGCAGTTGCGCTGCGCGGCAGCCGGGCCCAACCAGCACTTAGTCCTGTACCAGCACCACCAAGGACCTCTATTTCCCAACGCGTTGTCCAATGCCAGGGCCGCATTGGACTGCAGACCCACCAGTGGCTGCGGGTCACCCGCCTCCGCGCTCTACATCGCTCTGTGCCACCCATGCTCCTGCTCGCTCCAGGCTGCCACCTTCACGCCGCCCGAAGCAGTACCATGTAAACAGCTGACTCGCCAACGTCAGCGTATTCGCTCAGCCAGCATGTTTCGGTGGAACCAACCAGGGAGAAGTCCGTGCCCTGGGCCTGTGGGAGCGCTCTACGTACCACCCCTACTGCTCCGCTGCTGCGCCTGCTGCACTTGAACGCTGCCTCCTGCCAGGAGTCCACTGTCCCACCCATGCTGCCTCCGGGCTCCTTTCGCTGTGCCGGGCGTGTGCACAACGGCTCGGGTCCCAGTAGGGGTTGTGACCCCTCCGCACCGTAGCTCCCTCACTTGGCGCCCTTGACCTTCTCCTTCTTTTTCAGGTTGTCCATCGCAGCCTTCATGATCACTATCATGCTCTGCGAGAACTTGGCGTACTGAGACTGGCTAACAGTGGTGGAGACGTGCCGCTTCCCGTCGTTCGCGCGGATGAGGCACACATACTCCGCGTTAGTCGGCGGCTTCTTGCTCTTGCGAGGCTTCATATTTGTCCGCTTCATTGTGATCCATACCGACCCGTTCTTGTTCCTATCATACATTTTGTGCAGCTCATTCAGAAAAGGGTCGGGCTCTAGGAGCGGCATTTTGGATTTTGCTTTACATAAACTGTGAGGGGGCAATAGTGTAGCTTGCTTCAGGTTATGACAGGAATGAGCCTAGCTCGTCAAAACGAGTTGCCTGCCTAGATCACTCTGGCATCGGCGTCAGATGCCGAAGGCTCTCGTTGAAAGAAGCCAGCTTGACAATTTTTAGATATCGTATGCACTTGACAATTAGCACGAAAACACGTGCCATCAGGTCGCGCGTGACTCTGGCTGAAACTTGGCGCTTCAACACGCTAATACGAGTCGTCACTCGCGTGTAAACTTTGCGTAGTAGCCCACTGGAGAAAAATCCATAGCGCTTGCTAGGCAAGACAGCGCCACACTATGGCCAGCGGGGGCACCCTCGCCTCTCGCTTTAACTTCTCCAGTCTCAAGGCCGGTCTCAAGAAGTACGGAAAGGCGGGCCTCTACACATATCTGGGGCTGTCAACGTGCATCACTGCGAGTGAGAGCGGCGCGGTGTCGTTGATGATGACCAAACTCGCCTCATAACACGTAGCCAAATGACGCGAGTCCCTTCGGCTGGCTCGTAGGCTTCTATGTGGCGATAGAGAACCATGTCGACGTACGGTCAATCCTTGGGCTAAAGAAAGGTGCGGCAGTGCTCCACGGTGACGTGTGTCGTGGGGGGGCCTGCTGACGTCGCACCCCAGGCCAGCCGGCCACGTGCCGAGGACAAGCACGGCTGCCACAGTGCGATCACTGCACGCCTGCTGTATTCCAGCTTGCACCAACAGCCGCAGTGCCCGTTGGGCACTGTTTGGCGCTCCGGTGCGTGCTGCTGCCGCTGCTGCTGCAGGCACAGTGCCAGCTGCGGAGCGGTTGCTGTTGCTACCCCCGCAATTGCCCCCGTTGAACTGTGCCTTGAACGCCGTGTTCTCGCAGAGGATGAGGGCCAGGAGGGCAAGGAGCCCAGCTTCGTGGAGCGGTTCTTGATAGGGAAAGGGTCCAACCTGGCCCTGGCCATCCTGTGCAGCAAGGTGCGTAGCTCCCCTGCATCCGCGAGCGACTTGTAAAGCTCCGCGCCACGGAAGGCTTGAGCCCGCGATCTGTGTGCTGCGCGCATGGGAGCATGTTAGCACCTGGCATGCTTGCACCAATGAGTAGAGTGAGCCCAGGCTGCGGTACGGCGGTGCCGCACCCGTCGGCGCCCCATGGGATGGGTGCAGTCCTCCGCAACGTCAATACGGTGGCTTGCGCTTTCCAGCCGCTTACCGGTATGTACTGGTACTCTCCCCCTACGCAGATGCTGATCCCAGTGAAGGTGCCGGCGGCCATGGCCCTGACGCCCTACGTGCAGCGGTGGGTACGGGGCTGGCGGGTCACAGGACCGTGCGCGAGGTGCCGCGGGAACAGTGCTTAAGACTGGGTCAAAGAGCAAGCGCACAACACAGGAAAAGGGGCAAAGTTGGACGCAGTGTAAAGGGCTGGGGTTGGCGTCCGCCTCTGAGCACGGTGCCTAGGCTGCCGCCCTGCGCGGCACGAAGCTGTGTGGGACTTGCCGCATTGCCACGCGGGTGTGGACGTCGTCGATTGCGGGACGCACGGCCTTGCTTGATTGATGCGTGCATCCCACTGTGCATCCCGTTGTGCAGCGTACTGGACCTAGCGGGCCCTTCCTTTGCTCTGTGTACCAGTGTGGCGCCCTGATATGCCCTTCAAAGGCGCGCCGTGTGCACCTGCCAGTGCAAACCGTTACACATCTCTTGTAATCGCTTCAGGTTGCTGGAGCGGATCGCGCCCACGCTGCCCAAGGCAGCCCGGTCGTGAGGGCGCGTCCTTACACAGGCTTTGCCCCCGGCTCGCGGGCAGGAGCAGCCGCCAGGACAGAAGAGCAGCAGCAGCAGCAGCGATAACTGCAGGACTAGCTGGGAGGCAGGCCAGCGGAACGGCAAGGCAGGGCCGTTGCTGACGTTCAGGCACGCACGGGCAGGCTGCCAACCGCTGATGGAGTGGCCCTCATTGGGCCCCTGAAGCTGGGGACTCAGGTCCTGAGCTGGCGGTGCGATTAACGGTGGGTCCTGCGGCGGCCGTGCGGCGTTACAGACAGCAAGAAGCTGGCAGGCCATGCTAAGAAGCGAGGCGCATTGGGCATTGCTGCATAGGTGCAGTGCGTGCTCTGTGTTAGGCGATGCACTGCCGGGGGACAGAACGTGGTTGTGCCAACCACTCCACTCCTTTTGCACATCGACGGCGCTACATGAGGACGTCTGTGGGAGCGTGTGGGCACCGACAGCACGTCAAGACGTGTTGCCTCCGTGCGTGTGGAAAGCAAAGTTGATGATTGACGCTTATCTCGCACGACTGGTGTCTCCATCGATCCACGGCTGTGCCGGTCAGCGGAGTGCATGCAGTAGTTGATGCGGTGAGTGGGCGTTGCGCGCCGGGGGCTTGCCAGGCACGATGCACATTACAGGCGTGCTAGTCCAAAGCGCACTGCGTACGGTAGCAGCTGTGCATTTGAGGCTGTTTGCCGAGGTGTGAAGGCCTGAGGTTGGAATACGCGAAAGGGACGAGAGCATTGCCGCTGTGCCAATCCGGCAGTGGACATGAGCTATATGACCCGTGCTGGTCTGCTGTACTGTTACTGGTACCACCATGTGCCGCAGTGCCCCTGGTGCACGTGCGACACGTTCGTGTTCATAGGAGGCGCATTACATTGGGATTGGAGTGTCCGTACAAGGGGTTGCCAGAGGCGGCAGAGGGCGTCACTCATGCCATGGATTCCTCGAGAGCCCGGATACTGTGAGGACAGGGATCTATCGCGTCCAACTGGAGGGGCAACTAGCAAACAGTGTCCATGGCAACTGGGGGGCAACGTATGGCTGACCTCCACCTGGCCCATCCACAAGGGTCCTTTTGGGTCCATCCAACGAGTACCGGTAATGCGTGTGGCAGTTGTGCGGAGCAGGGCTTGTAGGGGCTCCATTGTCAGTGCCTGCCACCTGCTGCCACCAGCTGTCACCCGCCGTGCCATCTGCCACAGCTTGCGTGGCTGGATCATGCTGTCGCCTTTACTGGCTCAACCCAACAATCGCTTAAGCGAGTCTAGTAGAGCGGAAATGTTTCCCAGGCGTGCTCAAACCTGCCCTGCAGCAACTGTACAGGCACAGCGCACGTGTTGTACCACTGCAGGACTGCCTGTGTTGCAGCCTCAAAAGTCCATGCCGAGCACCAGCAGAGCAGCATTCCAGCAGCATCAACCTTATGAGATGGCATGCATCTCAACTCAGTACCTGGTCAGTGGAGGTACTGAACGGAGGGGGCTGCTGGGGCAGCTGATCGATCGCGGGGTATCACTCATGAGTTGTACGACAGTTGTGCGCAGTCGAAAGGCCTCGGACTACCATTCTCCTTCCTTTCTGGGGCCTTTGTTCGCCCCTTACGCGGGCCGCCGTTTACTCTGGACTGACTTTCAGCGGCCTTGCTTTGAGCCCGAACCAGACTTAGGTGCAACTAGCTGCGTTGCATAGGACACCCTCTCTATCGAGACTTAAGGCCATACCTGTCTTGACACTGGTCTTGTAAGAGACGACTTGGCGCCATGCCGCCGAAGAAGGACGACCGCAAAGGCGGCGAGGAGGTGCTGACGCGTATCGCTATCGTTAGCGAGGACAAGTACGTTGGAAAATTGGCGCAGTCTACAGCGCGTTTGCTTCTGTGCCAGCGTGGTATTCAATTCGCTTGGCTTTTGGTGTGGCACAGGTGCAAGCCGAAGAAGTGCCGGCAAGAATGCAAGAAGAGCTGTCCTGTGGTCAAAGTCGGTAAGTTTCATTAGATCTGGATTGGTAGGGGGATTTGGGCTTCCGGGCGGCGGCTGAGGTGTGGATGTCCTCGCGCTCCGTTCACAGGCAAGCTGTGCATTGAGGTGGTGCCGACCTCGAAGATCGCCTGGATTTCGGAGGAGCTGTGCATCGGTTGCGGTATTTGCGTCAAGGTGAGAGCGTTTTCCCATCGGCTCGAAAGGGGTCAGGACCACGGCTTAGGCAGGCTCGAACGGCAAGGAACTGGAGCGCTGGCGTGGCGTTGTACGCATCGCAACCGGCAGGCGCTGCAGCACGGGCTGCTGCAGATGGAAGCACCAGTGGCAGCAGCTGGGGGCAGCAGCTGCGGCAGACAGCTGCGGACGGTGGCTGGGACCGACAACAGGGCGTACGGCCTCCACCTCGACAGTAACTCCAGCACGATAGATGCACGGCAGCAAGCTTTCAGCTTGGCGGACCTTTACTCGCACAGCAGGCGGACCGGGAGGTCCGCTGCCTGTTAGCATGCGGCGCAGCAGCGGCAGGGGTGCAGTGGCAGGGTGTGCAGCGGGAGGGGCAGCAGTCGGTCAGCAAATAGAGTGCAGCAGTTGCCGTGTCTGTGGGCAGGCGGAGATGCAGTCGCTGCGCTTGTGGGCTGCTGCTGCCCGCTTCCCAGCAGCACCCAGCGGGGTTTGCATCTTTCCCTGCGGCAGCAGCAGGTGCCAGCAGCTGGACCGTTGCGGCCGTCTGTTAGCGACCTTGGTCCACCAGCCAAGGTTGCAGATGGCCTGGAGGGCTCAGGCGGCAGCGGGGTTCTGGCTGCGGGTGGAGCGGGGGGCCGAGAACGTTGGCTGCGTTCACGGCGACGAGAAGCGCAGCCACTCAGGGGATCTCAGCCGTGGCGTTGGATGCCTGTTGTGCCAGTTGGTCCATCCGTTGCATGGGCTATCCCAGGCTTTCAGCGTGAGGCCACGACTGCCGCAGCAAGAGCAGTAACCGGCGGCTGCGGCGGTGGCCCCGGGGGGACAAACCAGGCGGCGGCAAGGGTTGGTGGGGTGGGTCTCGCACGGCCTGTCGTCCTCGGTGGTAGTGGTATGGTGCTGGGTGCTGGTGCTGGGCTCACCCGCCTGCCAGCTGTCCAGGGGCCCAGCGCGCCACGGCTCGGCGCCTTGGCAGCAGGGCAGAGCAGCCGGGGCCCGGGGTGAGGGGCCCGGGACAGGGGGACATCTGGGCCCAGCAGGTGGCAGCGACACGGCAATGCCTGCCGCCGGGAGCTTTGGCCCACCCGCTGCGCTGCAAGCCTCTGCTGGTTGGGTTGGGGTCTGGGCGATTATTGGGGAGAGGGGCATTGGGGACAGCAGCAGCAGCCGCGGCAGCGGCGGCAGCTTCATGATATGTCCTGTGTTGTACCGGGGACACCGGTGCACAACAGGACCCGGGGCTGTCCGGGGTGATATTTGGCGTACAGCAGATTGGCGAATGGAGGTCCCAGCAGGAGGCGTTTGGGCCGCCTGCGAGCCTGGGATACCGTCGTCGGGGGACAGCAGCAGCAGCGGCGTCTGGAGAGGTGCCGTTGCCGTCTCATGGGTATGGAACCGAGCCCGACGCCGTCCCTGCGCGGGAATTGCTCTCGGCGTGCCAGCGGGAGGCAGCAGCACAGCGGCGGCAGCAGCAGCAACAGCAGCAGCAGCAGCAGCAACACGCCTCAACAAGTGCAGCTGCAGATGCTGCTTTCATACTAGCGGGAGGAACGCTGAGCTCTGGCCCGCTCGCTGCCGGGAATGCACTAGCTTTGAAGAGCGAACACGCGTCCCTTTGCTGCTGTCACGCACATTCGGTGCCACCGAAAGCACGTGGCACGCCGCTCTGCATCCGTAAAGGCACCGCAAGCAATGTGCCGAGTCGAGCACCCATACCTGCCCGAGTTGCTCTGTGCACCTGTGTGCCGCCTGCTCCGCGCCCCCATCATGTCTCCCCATCTCCGATCCGGCCCCCAGAAATGCCCCTTCGAGGCCATTATGATTATCAACCTGCCCAAGGACCTGGAGAAGGAGACGACGCACCGCTACGGGCCCAACTCCTTCAAGCTGCACAGGTGGGCGTGTGCTGGTGTGTCCGGGTGTGTCCGGGTGCGGGCGGGGGCCGCACAGGGAGGGTGCGTGGGACAAAGGGGCGGTTCGTACTTACATAGTACAGGGGTTGGGGCAGCGTGTGCAGGCCCCAAAGAGATGTGAGTACTGGCGAAGTGGCAGTCTGGTACCAGGGCGAGCAGGGGCCGGTCGGGAAGGAGGACGGTCGGGGAGGGCATCCAGCCTGGCAGCTTGCCACGACCCATTCCTCCATGACGGCACCCCAGACATGCCGAGCTGGGCAGGCGCCTTCGGCCGTCCTGGACGCCCTCCTTGCTCCCTGCAGGCACGCGCTTGAGCCGACTGCTGCCGTACAAACCCCCTGCTTTCACCTCCCGTCTCTGTTCCCCCTCTCCCTGCCCCTTCCCTCCCCTCAGGCTGCCCATGCCGCGCCCCGGCCAGGTGCTGGGCCTGGTGGGCACCAACGGCATCGGCAAGTCCACGGCGCTCAAGGTGCTGGCGGGCAAGCTAAAGCCCAACCTGGGCCGCTTCACGGTGAGGGCTGCGGCAGCTGGGACGGATCGGGGCATGGGGGTGGGTTGGTGAGCGGGAGGCATGAGGTAGGGCGTGCGGCTTGGGAGAAGCTCGAGCGGTCCAGGTTTTGGCTAGGGTCTGCGGGGGCGCAGGCGCCGTGAAGGGGTCCTGGTTTTCCAGCGATCGCGTGTCTTTCAGCGACATCCTGGTTGTTGTTGCTTCCTCCCGAACCCCGCTCTTGGCCCGTCCCTCTCCCTCCTTTCCCTGCAGACCCCGCCCGACTGGCAGGAGATCCTGACCTATTTCCGCGGCAGCGAGCTGCAAAACTACTTCACGCGCATCCTGGAGGACAACCTCAAGGCCATCATCAAGCCGCAGTACGTGGACCACATCCCCAAGGTACGGGACGGGACGGGGGGTTAGGGGGGGCCGCACGTGGGGTGCCGTACCTGTGCCCTTGTCGGCGGGGTCGGAGGGCAGAAAGGGCGTGCGGAAAGGAACGGGTTTGCACGGGCGTTAGGACAGTCCTTGTGTTGACCAATGACGGACGGAGCCCGCACACATCCTCCTTGCGTCACGACTTTCCTCGGCACCTGCGCTTTTCCGTCCCCGTTCCCTTCCCTCCCCGACCAGGCTGTGCGCGGCAACGTGCTGACGGTGCTGGAGCAGAAGGACCAGCGGGCGGTGCGGGAGGCGCTCATGAGGGACCTGGACCTGGAGCAGGTGCGGCGTGCTCGAGGGCGTTTGTGTATTAGGGTGTGTCGCGGGGAGAAGATGGGGGTGTGAGGGTGTGCAGTAATCAAGGGTTTGTTTCCCGGTAGGCATGAAAGAGCCTGTGCATCGCATAGTGGAGCAGGTCCAGTACAGGCACAATGGAGCAGGCAGCTGAACGCCGATGACGACCGTGCGCACGGTGGCGCGGGTTACCAGGCCTGGGTTCTGCACATGGATCACGCACGTTGACGGTCCCTGGGGCATGCGGGGGTGGAAGGGGTGACACAGACATAGATGGGTAGGCGTCCTTTCTAACCTGGGCCGGCGCTATCTCACGCTGAGCACCAGTTTCGCTGGGACGCGACATGGAACCACAGGGAGGGGGCATTTCCTCCCTCCTGCCGCCAGCGGCGAGGTGTGCGGCCCGGCGGGGCGGCTGCGCCGCCAACAGCAGCCGGGGCGCGAAACCGCTGCAGCACACCCTGAAACACAACATTATCACACCTATCGAAGGGCACAGGGCCCCGTGGAGCTGTAGGGTGCATGTCGTGGGGCTTTTTAGTTGGTTTGGGGGCAGGGCTTGCGTTGCTGGCATGTGTGAGGTAGTACTGCACGTTGCAAGCCACGTGGGGGGCGGGGCACGACGCCACCTTGCAGGGGGGCTGCTGCATGATTCGCACGCATCATGGGCCATAAGGCGTCCTTTCTAACCTGGACCGGCGCTGTGCCACGCCGAGAGCCAGTTTCGCTGGGACGCGACACCAAAGCCTACGGGCGGGTGCTCTCGCGCCCGCCTGCTGCACGCGGGGGTCTGGCTGCGCCCGGGGCAAGCGGCGCCCCGGGGGCCCCGCCGCGGCAGCACAGCCCAAAACCATGCACCCCACTCACGCTGCATTGCACCTAGCTCGCATCGCATCACCAACAAGCCGCGTTTGGTGGGCAGTTCTTGACCATGAGGCGCACGAGTTGCAGTTGGTACCGTGGGCGCCTTGTGTGGATGACATGGCAGGCTGCTAGGCGGTCTGTTGTTTGGCTGTGGGTACGCGTGTAGTATGTTCACGCGGTCGCACGTTGCACGCCGTCCTTTCTAACCTGGGCCGGCGCTACCCCACGCCGAGCACTCCAGTTTCGCTGGGACGCGACAGCGAACCAAAGGGGAGGGGGGCGTTGCCTCCTGGGCACCCCCGTCCTGCCGCAAGCGGTACCTTGCGCCGCCGGGGCGGGCGGCCCTGGCTGCCCGGCACTGCCGGAGGCCCTACTGCTGCTGCACAGCCGCTGCCCTACCACTACCCGAAAATAACAATTGCACTTCCTTCCCTTCGCCTACTTCCTTTGCACTTGTTCCCCCTCCTCCCGGCATCCTCGAGGACCGACTGTGTCTTGGCACCCACCGCCTTACCCTTGCTCACCCTTCCTCACCCTCCCTACCCCTACCCCACCCCGCCAGGTGACGGACCGCAACGTGGAGAACCTGTCGGGCGGTGAGCTGCAGCGCTTCGCCATCGCCGTGGTCGCGTGCCAGCAGGCGGACGTGTACATGCTGGACGAGCCGTCGTCCTACCTGGACGTGCGGCAACGCCTCAAGGCGGCGCAGGTAGGGACGCCAAGCAGCGCTGCTGAGTGTTAGTAGCATTGTGCCAGGACACCTCTGCAACACAGCACAGGGGAGACTCGAAGACGCACGGGGATGACGTTCTGCCGGCTTGGCTTGGCCCGGGGATAGGCGAGCTGGCCCCGGCCCCAGCCGAGGAAGGCGAAATGTCTGTGAGCCCCTGCTCACGGCTGGCTGCGTGCGTGCACAGCACCCCGCTCTTGCTCCTCTCCGCATGGGATGGGCAGTCACTAGCGGCAGTTCTGACGCCCGGCTGAGGCTGCGAGCTGCCAACTAGCTGGAGGGCCTGAACTGACCCCGCCCGCTCCCCTCCGCAGGTGATTCGCTCGCTGCTGGACGTGGACAAGTTCGTGATCGTGGTGGAGCACGACCTGTCGGTGCTGGACTACCTGTCGGACTTCATCTGCTGCCTGTACGGCGTGCCGGGCGCCTACGGTGTGGTGACGCTGCCATTCTCGGTGCGGGAGGGCATCAACATCTTCCTCGAGGGCTTCGTGCCCACCGAGAACCTGCGTTTCCGGGAGATCTCGCTCTCGTTCAAGCTCTCGCACACCGTCGAGGACGACACCCTCGCCGGCGCCAAGCACCG
>VFQN01002891.1_pt1 | contig 25582 bp, 37 predicted proteins | sample 3512371 | NCBI WGS metagenome assembly VFQN01 (sample SAMN10412370, study PRJNA504923) | tailings metagenome | isolation source: Replicate 2 from Balatoc abandoned mine | place: Philippines: Itogon, Benguet | collected 2017-08-28 | reverse complement strand
CTGGCCATGTACAGCCGCTCGCTGGCGTACGTGCCGCCATCGCCTGCGCTGCCGGTGCCCTTCAGGTAGACGCAGCGCCGTGGCGGCCATGGTCGTATGGCGGGTGGTGGTGAGCGCGAGGCTGTACGGTGCCCTGGCTTGAGGCTGCCGGACGATTGGCTGCCAGGCGCGTTGGAGGTGCTGAGCGTCGGGTTTTGGCGGGTTAGGGATAGGTCTTTACAGTGGGTTTGTAAGGCGGGGTGCTGTGGCGCGGCTGGGCTTGCAGCGGGGCAGGTGGTGGAGCACAGCACGGCGCATGGCATGGCGGCAGTGTACGAATGCAGTTGCGGGTCACAGTAGCATATTACAAACAGTCCTAGTCTCAAGCAAGCGACAAGGAGCAAGTCTAGTGACTAGTGGCAGGCATCGAGGCAGGCGGCGGTGTTAAGTTGGAGGGGTGCTGTGTTCGACAGGTGTGGGTGGGGTGGGGCGACGTGTGTGTCGCTATTGGTTGTATGCGTACAAGGTTACGAAGAGGCAAATGGCGGTGGCGGCTGCACGGCACAGGCGGCTGGTCGGAGCGGGTGGCGGAGATCGGCAGTGCTTTGGTGGCTGTCCAGGTACACACTTCACCGAAAGAGTACAGCGCACACGTTGGCCCGCGCATTGACCGCTGTGGAGGGTGGCTTTGAGTGGGGACTTGGTATGCGAACTCATGCGGGGGGCACCGCCTGTGTCATTCTCATGTAGCTGATGCAACTTAAACAGGATCACACAGGGTTTCAACGTGCACCTGCTGCAGTGCGCTGACTGTTAACACGCTGACATGGCGCCGTGTGTCCTGGAGTGGCCGACTTACTTGGGCCTCGACCACCTGTCTGGACTGGTTGCTATGTAAGCTCATGCACTACGGTACTTGGAATCCTGCGGTTGCGCCTTACGTGCAAGAATCCGAATCACTCTATCTGGTGGCAGCCTTTGGTGTGCGCACAGCTGTGACGTACCGGTACGTCCTAGTGGATTTGGACAGTTCTGTATCGTACACGTCAGATGACAGGCCAAACGCTGCTGCGTGGAACTACTGGAGCAGCACTAGCGCACGGAGCGCGACCATGCAGCTATGCAGCAGTCAGTCAGTCAGTCAGTGTTACACGGCGAGAGTTCTCCCCTCCGCAAATGCAACGACCCGTATACGAGCCGGAGGCTCAAGGGCAGTCAGTCTTCGTGCAACAAGCTTGATTTGTCCTGGACCGAAAAGCATAACACCTAAGATTCGCCTGCCGCCTGCCGCACATCCCCCTAAGATGCTATGCAGCAGCTGCGGGCACTGCTCCACAACTGCATGTCAAGCGCCCCTACCCTGTTGGCCGCACCTGCCTCACCATGCCCAGTGGGGGCGCATGCCGGCCGGCCCAGTATGGCAGCCCACGCCGACTGCACCAACAACAGCCGCTTTTCAGGGCTACCCACGTGGGTTTTGCGCAGTTAAGTAACAGCCGACATTGTTAGCGGGTGTCATGAATGTAGCACTTGCGTGAATGGTTACTGCGCCTGCCAGCTTAGCGTATCACATTCGTCTTGTCATTACAAACTACCGTACCTCCTTCAGCTATACCATGCCACTTCTACAGGCCCACAGCGGAGGCAAGACCTCCAGGTACCTCATGGATGCATTCCAGCGGCGCCAGATCAGCATGGTCGAGGGTGGCTGGTCCTACAGGGCTGACGCCAAGGAGGTCCGTGTCATCATCAAGCGCCGATGCGAGGTCAGCGACCCCTTCAACACCGAGAGCGACTCATCCGCCCGCCAGCACGACAAGGAGACTCATCACGCCTACCTCAGACGTGACGCAGGTGCGTACATAGACGCAGGTCATCTTTGCCAATTGAGAAGTATCGCTACATGCTGTACTGATTCAGATGGCGTTTCGCACACAGCCTACAAGCATCAGTCGTACAGTACGCGTGTGACCAAGCGTGTACAGCCAATTATTAACCCCCATCCATGATACCACCACTGCAATTTGGACCAGCCAAAACCTAGCGATGCTCAGCCCGGGCTTCCACGCTTGCAGCAGCCTAATCTGGCACGTACGCCACCTCGTCAATCTGCCTGTCCTTGCCGTCAGGCCCATAATATTCGTAGAACCAAGTTACAAAGGCACGCAGTCCCTGCTTTATGTCAACCTTTGGGCTGTAGTCAAAAGCATTGCGCGCTTCGGTGATGTTGGCGTTCGTTTTCAGGACGTCCCCGGTGGCTGGCAGCGGCACGTACTGCAACTTAGCCTTGACGCCCAGCAGCTCTTGCAGTATGGTCACCATCTCCGTTACCGTCACTACGCGCGTGTTGCCGAGATTGAAGATGCGGTACAGTGCCTGGGAACATTCGTGGGTTGGGCACACGGTAAACAGAAGGGTTGCAAAGGCCTGCTGATGAGAGACGACAGATGAATCCAAAGGGCATACGTAGGTATGTTGCGAGGGGTGCAAGGTCAAAAAAGTGGTTGTAGGGCTACGTTACTGCTTTGCCTCCACGCACGCCCAACCGCCGGTAACTACGGGGTCTTGCCATAAGACCAGGATTGACGCCTTATTTATTTTGATTAGTGCAACCGCTGCAATCATGTACTTCATTCTTGTAGATACATGCAGCTTAAAAAGCCTCCACGAAATCACGATCCACACTCCTGTCTCCGCGCACTAATGTCCTCCCTTTGCCAGTGGCGCACGAGCCCACCTGTGGTGTTACTGAGGGTGGCGTGCTGTCCAGGGCCCCCAGAATGCCAGCCACAATATCGTCAATGAAGGTAAAGTCGCGGGCCAACTCAGTGGCGTTTTCACCCTGGGGCGGAATACATATGTTGCGGCGGAGGAAGCGCAAACGACGCCTTGATTGCACGTGAGTAAGGGGCGTCTGTTAGGGCAACGCATATACCCTGTGAAGTGTTAGGTGAAATTGGTGCACGTGCGTGCCGAAGAAAACCGGGATGATGGCTTCACAAAAGCTTCAGAAAAGTGCACAACGATACCATGCCAGTGCGGATGTGTTCCTTAATGACACGTAGCTGCTTATAGGATCTTTATGGGACAGAAGTTGCGTCACGCCCTCCTACCAGCCATTAGGTGAGGCCACTGCAGTCAGAAAAACAATATAGCCAGACCGTGTTAATTTCTCTGGCGAGCAAGCACCCTTGAGGCAAGCACCTAGAGGCTGTTGCTCATGCTGTTGTGCGTGTGCCCCGTCAGTAATCACCATCCGTATGGTTCGCTTTATGGCTGGTATTATGCATTTGGTATTGTTCCATTTGTTCTGCATGCAGGGCATGTCAGCATAATTGCAACCCACCCAAAAGCATAAGCGCCACACCTGGAAGACACGAATTGGCTTGCCATCAACGATGTTGCGTGAGAAGGCCATAACAGACATGTCAGGGCGGCCCCAGGGGCCGTAGACAGTGAAAAAGCGCAGACCTGCGGGTTAGGGGACAGGTCGTACGACTGTAACATGTCAGGCATTGAGGGTCGCAACGAGTATGCCGCATCTGTAGAAAGTTACGCGGAGCTCCACGGAAGTGACCAACGTAAAACACCTTAGCCCACGCAGTAAGTGACATGGCAGCACCTCGTACTCGCTACACTGGCTATGACACACCTGTGACGGACATCCTGTAGATGTTGAAGTAGCTGTGCGCCAGCAGCTCCAGGCTGCGCTTGGTGGCGGCATACAGGCTGGCGGGGCGATCGGCGCGGTCGGCCTCACTGAAGGGGAAGTCACGCGACAGGCCGTACACGGAGCTGGACGAGGCGTACACCAGGATGGGCATGGGCCGCTGCAACCGCATGACCTCCATCAGGGCCACGCTCCCGGCAATGTTTGAGTGCACTGACGGAAGGGGAAGGGGAAGGGGCTTCACCAAATGGCCAAGATACACGTGCCCATGTTGGAGGAAGCGCAGACAGCACCAAGGACTGAAGTGCAACCGCAATTCGACCCAAGGGCCATGATACGCAGCCTAGTAACATTCTTTGTGGACTACCGTACTCGAGCGAGCTCGAGTCCACGTAAGAACGTTGGCTGTGGCTAGCATACCGGCACCCCAACCAGAGAACTTTTGTAACAGAGGACCTATGACAATTAGTATGTACGGCTGCTAACGGCGTACCGTAGGACGAAGGGTTGCGTGCAGCGTACCGCACGCCTGCCTGTGCCGCCAGGTGCAGCACGTGCGTGAAGGAGCACAGGCGAAAGAGCTCAGGCAGCACCTCGGAGTCATTCAGATCGGCCTCCACCACCGGCACTCCCAGGCCAAGAAGTACACGAGCGCGGGCGCGCTTGAGTGATACCGGGTAATAGTCGTTGAAGTTATCTCTGCAGAGGTGGGCGGGGCAACGGTGTGCTAGCCTGGCGGCAAGATTTTACCAGCCAACTGACTATATGGGCTCATTTTACTTCAGAGCTTCATGAATTCCCCCAGGGGTAGAGCCTACATGCCCACGACGGTGTTGCCACGCTCCCGCAGGGCACGCGAGGCTGCGGAGCCGATGAAGCCCGCGGCGCCTGTGACGAGGTACCTCGGGCCCTGCCGATCCCTAATGCTAGCGCAGATGTCACTCAGTGCAGCAGCTGAGGTAACTTTGTGGACTTGCTTGGCAAGGCGCCCGCTTGTACTGCCTCTGACATAAACGATCCCGGTAGTTGTTGCCACCAGTGCGGCCATAAGAAAGAACGACAACAGCACCCATTGCTTCGTTGTAAGGCCTAGATTGCGATTGTTCTCAATCCGGTAGCCCTGACGGGCCGAGCCATACAACATTCTCTTGCCCGGACTGCTAGGCTCCTCGTGGTCCTCTTGCGAAAGCGATGTGTAACGGAAGTAACGTTAGGCTTCACTTTGAAATTTTGTGTTGAGTTGTTGGCGGAGGCCAGACATATTGATAGCTCATTTGGCGCAAAAAACTCATGTACAAAAAGCGACCACGCAATGGATGCAACGGGTGTTTTGCTTAAGTCTTGATGGACATCTTTGGGTAGCAACTTCGTCCACCATTCGTCCATGCAGTTGACCATGTAGCTACCCATGTCTCGTACCTGGCAGCAGAACCAGGGCTTTCCTGAAAGTCAAAACAAAGCGTGTGATACCCGTTTGGGCCGACACCTTCGCTGCTCTGGAAGCTTGGCACCAACATTGGTGCCAACGCTGCACCGAGTAGTGTGCAAGGCACTGCGGAGAGAATGCAGGATTACATAGGAGGGTCAGGGGTCTCCCACGTTGCCCACGCTGCCCACGTTGCTGCTGCAAGGGTCCGAGGGCATGGCACTGCGTCGGGTTTGCCCCCCCTGGCTTGCCCCTGTCCCCCCCCTTCTCCTTCCACCCCTTCCCCTTTCCACCGACTCGCCAACCTTACAGCACCATGAGCAGGAGCTTCTCCAACTTTGGACTGCACAGCGCTGTCCTCCAGCTGCGCCGCCAGCCCCCAGCAACAACTCCCCGCCCCATCCAGCAACAACCCCCGCCCCTCCCGGCCCCCGCCGCCCCCACCTGCACCATGAGCCGCATGCCCTCCAGCGCGTCCATCCCCGTGCGCGCGGTACCGCCCGCCCGCCTTGGACACCAGCACCGTCACGGAGCCCAGACCGCCGTGGAACTGGAACGACAGCACGCTGCTGCTGCTGCCGCCCACCCCGCCCCCTGCGCCCCCCTGCCCCTGCTGACCCTGGTGGGGGCGGCCCGGCCAGCGCCTGCACCACACCGGGGGGTTCGGCCGCCAGGGCGTCCTCGAAGGTGGAGCCCAAGGGGGGAGGGGGGCGGTTGGCGTTGAGGGGCACCTTGAACTCTGGGGACGGAGGGAGGGGCCTGGGGAGAAGGGCCGGGTAGCTTGGGGGGTGCGCGGTGCAGAGTCAGGGGAGATAAAGAGCAGGTGCTGTTTGGAATCGGTTGGAATGGCACGGGGTGTGGGGCTTGGCAGGCGCAGTAGTCACGGCAGGGGGGTCAGGGAGAAGGAGGGGTGCAGCATGCTGGGAGCATCGATCGCTGAGTTTCGCACAGTCCACATGCTATCCTTGCAACTCGCCACCACCCACCTGCGCTCTTGACGGACGGCCCCACGCTGTGCCCCTTCTGCAGCTCCAGCAGCTGGCTGCGCGGCTCGCCGCCTGGGGTTTAGGAGTGTAGCGGGTGCGGTGCAGGGTGCAGGCAAAATAGGCCTGATACAGTTGCAGGCATACAGGAATAGCAGACAGGGTGAGGCGAGGCCTGGGGTTTAGGAGTGTGTGGGGGTGGGGAGCCCCTGGTGGGGGGTAACAGCACGGCCAGGGGAAGGGTAACCAGTTGGAGGGTGGGTAAGCGAGCGTGGACATGGCAGGGGAATGGAGTTGCCCTGCTGTATCCGAACTGTGTCCGGAGCTCGTCGCCTGGACAAGGCAAGGTGGCAGTGGCGGGAGGTAGGGACAGAAGGAATTGAGGCGCGAGCTTGGCGGTGGCAGGGGAAGACAGCAGAGTGCGTTCTTGGGGCAGCTCCCTGGACGTCAGGACGCGCACCAATGCCCCTTGCGCCCGTCCTTTAGGTGCAGGCGGCGGTGTGCTCCCGACCCCACTACCTCGCGCCCTTCATGTGCAGGTACCGGTGCTGTTCCAGGTGTCCCCGTCCGCTGTTGCCTCGTGCTTGAAACGATTTCCCCTGCCGCTGTCACCGCTTGGGCAAGCCACCCACGTAATTTGCCGTTGGCGCGCGCACCACACCACGCCTAGCAGCGCAATACACATCGGCGGCGACCCATGCATCGGGCGTCAATGCCCTTGTGATGTTGGCCACTCGATTACTGGCCTGGGCGTGGCGAGCGGCTGTGCGGTGTGGGTGTGTGCAGGTGGGCGGGGTTGGGTGGTTGGGGGCCTGGGTTGGTACGTCCGGCCGTACTTCAACGTACAGTCGGTACAGTGGCGTTGAAGTACAGTGGCTTACCGGTACTGTAAGCAGTTGGTGTCCTGTGACTCCCCCAAGGGTGTGCACGACATCTGCTTCTCCAACGACGGGTGGCGGTTCTTGTCCACCGGCTACGACAAGAACATCCGGCTGTGGGACACGGAGACCGGGCAGGTGGTGCAGACCTTCAACACCGGCAAGGTGCGCAGGGCGGGCAAAAGCATCAGGTACCGGCACATTGCAAGTGGCCCTGCACGGGGCTTTGTACCGGTATACCCTTCTAGAGTTGTGCTTGACCAAAGTCGGAGACATGCATGCACGAGGACCGTTGTAAGTGAACTCTGGGACCCACGCCCCCTTGCCACACGTGTACATCGCACTGCCTTGGCCTCAGCGGCGGCTTGCGGTGCAGGTGGTGCGTTTCGCGGTTTCGGTGGTGGCGTGCTTGCGGGGTTTTGGGGCTGGCTCGGCTTGTGGTGCAGGTGGTGCGTTTCGCGGTTTCAATGGTGGCGTGCTTGCAGGGGTTTGGGGCTGGCTCGGCGGAGGCTTGTGGTGCAGGTGGTGCGTTTCGGACTTTCGGTGGCGGCGTGCTTGCGCTGCGGGGTTGCTGGGGTTTGGGGATGGCTCGGCGGAGGCTTGCGGTTGCCTTCTCGCCAGCCCCTTTTCGCCTTGTAAGGTGCATCCGTGTGTTCCAGCCAGCCTCCTCTCCGGCGTCGCATCGCCAGCCTCAGGTCGCAACTCCCCAGGTGGTGCCCCACGCCCCCCTGCACCCCCAGTCCGTCCCCCACGCCACCTCACGCTCCCCAGGTTGTGCCCCACACCTCCATGCACAGACAAGCATGCTATAAGAGGGCAGCGCCGCCGGGCATCATGTGGGGCATCTGCAGTGGCCGGGAACAGTGGTCAGCTCTGACTGGTCACAACCAACGGCCGCAACGGTCGCAATGGTGCCGACGGTTAACTCTGGTCGTTAACAACTGGCGAAGGAATTACTTTTATAAGTCACAAGGACAACTGCTTCATACTTTGCATGCTCGTTTCAAGGGACGCCAAACCCTCCCCTGTTCAGTCTTCTCGCGCTTTCGCCCACTGCCAGGGCGGATATCATTACTCGGAGAGTAACTCAACATTTTCTACTGCTTACGCCATGGATCTCTTATCCCGTTACGAGTAAGCCAGGCTCAAATGCCTAAACATATGCAGCCCATAGTGCCATCTCTATATTGCTAACACAAGGCAGGGCGCCTTGCAGTGACGATGCCGAGGACCTGCAGGCGGTGGAGGAGGAGTCTGAGACACCTGCTGCCGCCGAGTTGCGACCTATACCGCCGGTCTCCGCTGCTCCCAATGTAAATGCCGTGGTGGTGGCTGCTGTTGTGCTGGGTGACTGATGAGGGCTCGGCAGTTGGCGCTGTTCAGGGGCATACATACATAAGACGGTCACCTGCTTTGCCACTTTGCTACTGTACATGTGCAGCAGTGGAAGCGTGGATCTCTTGTGCTGCCTTATGCGGCCTTCCGCTTGCTGCCACCTTGGTCACCACGGAGTAACCACGGAGAAACCAAGGAGTAAGAACGTGCTCACGATGGGCGCCATCCATGCAGGTTGATACAACGGGCATGGTCCTGTACGACAACAAGGCTCAGTCGCTGGGCGATGTGCGGAAGCTACAAGGTGCGTGTCAGTGAGCTGGGGGTCAGTGCGTTCCAGTGACCTGGGGGCCGTTGGTAGGGTCCCAGTTGGTCTGCTCTTAGCTCAATTTGCGCAAAGGGCATGCGGCGCTTGCATAGCTCACATGGCCTTTCGGCCGACAGGCTTCCAACGCATTGCATTGCGGGCCCTTGTGGAACTGTCGGTTGGCAAGGCTAGCTGCCTTACTGAGTCTTTACGGTCCCCGACTACAGGCACCTCAACACGCAAGGTCATGTACAACCTTCCAGTGGAGGACATGCACGCACCCGTACTGGGTGAGAAGGCGTGGGTCAGCTTGGCTCGACCTGCGGGACTGAAAGAGAGTGCCAGCACCGCATCCACTATCATCCATGTGGTTAACGCACTGGTTAATATGTATGACATATGCCGTTTTGCTCGTATGCAATACATGGACTGCATGCACTACCGTCTAACTACATGGACACCTGCCCTCAGGTCCTTCGCACCCTTATCAAAAGGATGGTCTAGCGGCCGGCCACAAGAACCACTACGTTGGGCACGTGGAGGTAGGTTAGGTTGCTTGGACTCTTGTGGCACCTGCGAGGGACTTGGATAAGAGGTCCGGCAGAGATGAGGCCAGGTACAACAGAGATGTAACCAAGCGCGGCGGTGCAGTTGGCCCAACGCCGAGTAAGGCACAGCTCAGGTGCAGACTGCGACAAGCATGCATGAGGGCTTGCATTATCCACCTTGAGTATGGCCCCCAGCACATGTGTGCCGCAGGACGCCCACATGCACCCGTACCACTTCGAGCGCGAGTACCACAGCTTCCATGCCCAGGGGTACGGCGAGGCGCCGTCAGGCATCGGTAAGTTGGCCGGTGCTGCTACACCACAGTCTCCCGCACAGTGTGCTTGCACAGTGTGCTTGCACGTTGTGGAGGGGAATGCGAGTGCCAACCAGGTACTCGCAGGTGCCGCCATGCAAGACGTCGTACAGTTGGTAGGGGTTTGTCGGGCTAGGGAAGCGGGCAGACAGGCAGCACGTGGAGGTTACAGTGCAGGTCCACAGGGCAAGGAGCGTCGTCGAGGCAGCAGCGTCTGACGCTGTTCCATTCGGTTGCACTGGCCGACGTGCATGGGTGAGCAGAACAGGTCCGAATGCTTCGCAGCTATGGTTCCTCAGCCTTGCCGTGCATTCGGTTGCTACAGGCGTGGTCGGGCAACATGCTCAAGGGCAAGCAGATGCGGAGCCCGAGGGACAAGGGGCGTGGAAACGGAGGAAAACAACTGCCGAGCGGAAAGCTGAGCAGGTGGGCCACCCGACTCGTGCCGCCGTCCATGAGTACTCAACGCGCTGCATAGACTCGCCAGGATAGCGCTGTAGCGCATCGGCGTACTTACGCATCGGCGTATGTTGTGGCGAAATACATTTCGTATCGACAGTGTTGAATCAAACTACCCTTCAAACTCTTTTTGCAGGCTGCCAAGGCCGCCCGGCTGGCAGAGCCCCTTGACCCCAGCCAGCCCTTCCGCCTGCTGGAGAAGCAGCCGTGGGCGCACAAGGAGCAGGAGGTGAGCGACGGGCGAAGGGCTTTGAAACGCGCCCTGAACGGCTGCACAGACTCTGTGCAGAACCAGCTTGTGTACGGGGAAAGCCTGGCAACGTCAATGTTGTGGTCCGGTCCGATGCCCGGGTGTGTCTAGCGCGCAGCGGCAGTGAATCTGGCCGGGCGGACCCGTACCGTGGTCCTGTTGGCCGCACCCGTGCACCTTTTAAGGAAATCACGTTGCCGTGGCAGCACTGCGCACAACGATCATCCCCTTCTGTCACGCAGGTGGCGGAGCTCACAGAGGAGCAGAAGGCCTACATGGCCCAGGTGGAGGCCGCAAAGATGGAGGCAGCGGCGGGGGCAGTGGACACCAAGGGGCCCACGACCTTCTTCCATGGCAAGGAGGAGAAGGACTACCAGGGCAGGTGCGCTGCGCAAAACCCCCTGGTTTACACGGTTCATTGCTGCAACACACAGCTGGCCGCAGAAGGACGAACCCTGTTTGACCTGGTTCAGGATATGGCGGGTCAGGACCTCCATGCGACCCAGTAACGGTACCGGCCGTCGACCTCTCGCGCTCCTTTGCCCCAAAACTGCAGCTGCATGTTAGGTGCAGTACGTATTCACACTCGCTATTTTTGCACACTCGTGCTCCCGCAGGTCCTGGATCCTGGGCCCGCGCGACAAGCGCAACGAGGTGGTGGCGGCCGGCGGCTGCTTCCTGCCCAAGCGCTGGGTGCACACGTGGAGCGGCCACACCAAGGGCGTCAACGCAGTGCGCTTCTTCCCCGGCACCGGCCACCTGCTGCTGTCGGCTGGGCTGGACGGCAAGGTCAAGATCTGGGACGTGTACGGCAGCATGAAGTGCATGCGGTCCTACCTGGGGCACTCCAAGGTGCGCGCCACATGCTGCTGCACGCTTCCACCATGGCTGTGCGGTAGGCGTCCTATTCTGGCCTAGGACACGGTATAGTAGTCGCAGTGTGTGAGTTGCGTTCAAATACCGTAGCGTGCCGTTATCCTAAGCAATTTGTCTCCTGCGACTCCACCAGGGTGTGCGCGACATTTGCTTCTCCAACGACGGGCGGCAGTTCCTGTCCACCGGCTACGACAAGAACATCCGGCTGTGGGACACGGAGACGGGGCAGGTGGTGCAGACCTTCAACACCGGCAAGGTGAGCAGGACAAAAACAGTCAGGTACCGGCACTTTGCAAGTAACCCTGCACGGGGTTTTGTACCGGTACCGGTGTACCCTTGTAGATTTGTGCTTGACGGAATTGAGACATGCATGCACGAGGACCGTGGTAGGTGAGCTTTGGGACCCACGGTCTTGCCACACGTGTCTGCGCGTGTACAACGGACTGCCTTGGCCTGGACGGATGAGGCTATTGCAGCGCGTGCTGACCTAGTGCCTGACTCTGAATGCCAATAGGTGTTCTACTGCGTCAAGTTCCACCCTGGGAGCGACCGGCAACACGTCTTCATGGCGGGCTGCCAGGACAAGAAAATACACCAGTTTGACACGGGGACAGGTAGGTGTTTGTGTCGACCCATGAGCAGCGAATGTGAGCACTTTAGGCACACTGCATGGGCACAAGCCGTCCAAGCTTGCTCCTGTTGATTCGAACACTCACGAGCGGCACACGGGCCCAGAAGATGAAGCTCTTGGGTTTGCAGGAGCTTACTTGTGTGACTCGGCAAGTAGGCTTTCAGTAAAAATCCGCGGTTGGGATGGGTATCGGTAGGTGGTTGACGGTGTTTGCAACGCTGCACAACCCATCCCCATGTCCTCGGTGTGTGTGCAGGCGAGTCCGTGCAGGAGTACAACTACCACCTGGGCCCCGTCAACAGCGTGACGTTCATCGACGAGGGCCGCCAGTTCGTGTCCACGTCGGACGACAAGACCATCCGCGTGTGGGAGTTCGGCATCCCGGTGCAGATCAAGTACATCGCCGACCCCTCCATGCACTCCATGCCCGTGGTGGCCACGCACCCCTCCAACAACTACCTGCTCATGCAGAGCCTGGACAACCAGGTGTGCGGGGGCCGGGGTTGCGTTGTGAAGAACCTAGTGAGGAAAGACAGGTGATGCTCCAGTTCCTTGGTGAAGCAGGCGGGGAGGCGGGCCCTGAGCGGTCTGAACCAATAATAATAATATAATAATGTTACGCGGTGTAACCCTGCGTGTTATTATGGGGGCAGGGCGCTTGTGTTTCTCACTTCGCGCCTACCACCATGGTCTGAACCAACGTACCAGCCGAGGGAGCCAGTGACTGCGCATCGAGTATATTGCAGTGCACGGTGTCGGTATGTGCAACTGTTCCCTATTGCCTTTCGTTATATGGGTTGTGCGGACCTGTACTTTGCTACATGTGAAGCACGGCGGCTGCTGATCTCGTTGTGCACCTCCGCCCCAGGTGCTGACGTACATGATCAAGGACGGCCGGTTCAAGAGCCAGAAGAACAAGACCTTCAAGGGCCACAACACTGCGGGATATGCCTGCCAGGTCAACTGTTCGCCAGATGGCAAGTAAGTTTGTTAGCCAAAGGGCGGAGCTGCATGCGCAGGCGAGATAGGGCCATGTGCCATGTGTTACTGAGGGCTCGCTACCGAGGAACGTGTACAGCGTCACAGGTTGTAGGTTGTGAGCGAGTGGGCATCGTCTCGTAAGGATCTTGGGTGAGTTAGCACGCTGGTGCTTTGGATGCTGTACGTGTACACCGAGGTCAGAACCGTGTCCGTGCCTGTACCACATCTGGTGCTGCTGCTCTGTAGGTACGTCATGTCGGGCGACTCGGAGGGGCGCTGCTTCTTCTGGGAGTGGGGCGCGCCGCAGAAGATTGTGCGCACCATCAAGGCGCACGAGGCGGTGTGCATCGGCTGCGAGTGGAACCCCCTTGAGACCAGCAAGGTGGCCACATGCGGCTGGGACGGGCTGATCAAGTACTGGGACTGAGGGCCTGGCCGGACCTAATTGGCACTCTGTGTGTGGAAAGCGTAGCGCATTCGGGCTGGTACGCGTGTGCGGTTTGGTACGGTGCCGCAGAAGGTCCCGCTTTATGCGCATACCCTAGTTGTCGGGTCCTCTGCTGTGGATTCCCAGGTTGGCATCAGGTGGTGGTTCCTGCTTGACGACGGGCAGGCATGGAAATGCTGCACACGATGCGCGCGGTGGTAAGTTACATTCAGTCCTTCCACAGAACGAAGTGTTCACATCGTGCGCAGAGCTTTGGTGCGCAGCAACGCAAGGGCGACCAGTCAACGTAGTGTGCAACGTGCGCACTAGTGCAAAACAGCGCTTGCTTGACAGGCTACCTCAAGCCAACCGCAACCCAGAGTGCAGGCGCTACACATCAAGCGCTTACTGCTCGCACAGCCTTCAAGAAACCCAGCGTTCAACAAACACAACAAGCGAACAACTGAAAACGGAAAACCTGCACTGGTGTCGTTAGCGAGCGGGCCTGGACCAGGGGTGCTCCCATGGTCTTGCAGTACTCGTCCACCTCATCGCTCATGCTCCACGCATGACAGTGTAAAGGCACTGCGCCAGCCTGCAAAGGCGGAAGAGGCGGGAGCAAATGGTCGTAAGCCAATATAGGTGAGAAACATGTAGACAGTTCATTAAGAGAATACGGCAGAAGAGACTTAACGCGGATGGTTTCGTATGCTGCTCGCAAGTGTCAACAACCTCGGCATATGGCGCGGCTACAGGTATTGTAAGCCACACTTCCTGCTGGTCTGCTGTCCGCATGCCGAAGATGCAGTGCAACACACATCCAGCACTGCCCCCTTCTTCGACAGATGGTCGAGTATACGTTACACGTGGCAAGTAAAACGCCCATACGAGCCAGGCCCAAGGGTTACCACATTGCAGGATCACAGCACAGGCTACGGTGCGACAGGGCACCGTGTGACTTGTCCAAAGCACCGTTCAAACAGCCATCGGCCCAGGTACGCGTGCGTACCTTACATCCATCGTGATCACCAGTAAAAGCGCACAGTAGCTGGTGTAAGTTGATTGGGTGCCGCAGGTCGTGGTGGTTGATAGCGACCGTGCAACTGCTTCGCCAACCCACTAACCCATACGAGTCACATATTCGTTCCTCGGGCGGCAAACGACGTAAATGCAAATGTAACTAACTGGGTCCACAACTTAGCACCGCGTAGACACCACCCTCACTACAGTCGTGCGAGCTTGCGTACCTCGTCTCCACGCATGCATCCAGTTAGACAGGCACGGCGCCGGCCTGCACAAGCGGAAGCGCCGGGATGGGGCGGAAGGGGGCCGTCATCATTGCCGTCCTCAAATATGTGCAGTATGCTCAAGAGGATAGCGTTTCCGCAGCAGGTGTCTGAGCTCGGCGATCATGTGACAACCTCGGCACGTGGGCCGTACGCAGTGGTGGTGTCAGCCTGATTGCACGGTCCGCTAGGCAGGACGTGCAGCGCGAAGGAATGCACAGCAACCGTATCTCCCCTGTCCCCACTAGTCCTGATCTGCACACCGTCCAAGTACCTGGGGTGGCAAAGCACGTGAACTGAGCAGTAACGACGTGGGTCCACAGCAATACACAAGCCTGCATAGACGACATTCGCCGCGAGAGCGTACCTTGGCCGAGGCGAAGTTGGCCTGCACCTGCTCCCAGTTGACCACGTTCCACCAGGCCGCAATGTACTCGGGGCGGCGGTTCTGGTACTTGAGGTAGTAGGCGTGCTCCCACACGTCCAGGCCCAGGATGGGGATCATGGACCCCTCGGCTGCAGGGCAAGCGATGCGTAGGGATGTTAATTGTGCAGCATGGTCTTGGCTCAGCGTTCCTTGCGATCACCCGCTTGCGTTGCACAGCAGGATACTGCTGCATACTTCAGAGAGGCGCAGCAACGGTACAACAAGGAACGCGCAATCCACGAGTTGCATTTGCTCGCCTTATTGCACCTGGATTGTCTTCGCTAAGACGTACGGCCAACCCAAGAGCTGCAACTCACCGCCGGTTGGCTCCATGAGAGGGTTGTCCTGGTTGGGGGTGCTGGTGATGGCCAGCGTGCCGTCCGACTTAACGCCCAGCCACGCCCAGCCGCTGCCAAAGCGGGCGGCAGCAGCGGCGTTGAACTTCTTCTGCATCTCGTCCACGGAGCCGAACGAGGCCTCAATGGCCTGCTTCACGTCACCCAGAGCCCCGTTGGTGTTGGAAGGGTTCGTCATGACCTGTCACACATGTCATGTTGCGACCACTAAGTCAGGTGGAAGTGTGTTTGAAAGGATCAGAAGCAAGGAGCAGGCTGCGCAGGAGCGAAGGACTGTGGATGTCACACCCGGTTGCACGTGTCCAAAGGGTTCCTTCCAGTCAGAGGTAGGCGGGCACAAGGCTAGCGCGTGCTCCGTATCGTGTACTCAGCTTCTCCATTCCAATGCTTTCCTACATGCGAGTCTAAGACAAGGCAGCATGCCAATTTGGCGCTTATGCACCAGCTCTGATCTCGTCCTCGTGAGCACAGCCCCCAACACGTGTACAAGGCATGCGCACCATGTATGCTGCAACATGCTATCACACCTTCCAAAAGAAGCTGTGGTTGTAGTGACCGCCCGCGTTGTTGCGCAGAGGTGCGAACGACGCATCTTTCGGAACTTTCTCCGTGCCCAGCGTCTGGCAGATCTGCACCACGTCCAGCTTCTTCAGGTCTTCGTGCTTGTCCAGGAAGTTGTTCAGATTGGTGATGTAGGCCTGGTGGTGCTTCGTATGGTGAATGGTCATGGTCATGGCGTCAACGTGGGGCTCCAACGCCTCGTACCCATAGGGCAGCGCAGGCAGAGTGAAAAGCTCCTGGGCCATTGGGTTGTTCCGCGCTTGTTATCAGCGCTGCGGCTCAAAGAAATGCACGGCCACGCTATTTGGCCAAGCAACTTAGCTGCTGAACCAGCGGTTGGCAACCCAGTCAGAATATTGATTTAATCCAGACAGTGCAACAGCAAGTACCAATTAAGCGAAGCGTTTTGTCTCAATTGTAGTGTCGGGATTTCGGTTCGTGGTTTCGGGGCTGGCGGTGATTCTGGGGATGCTCCCATCAGGACCAGGGCGCGGCAAGCCCAGAACAGTACCGGCCGTCTCCCCTGTCGCATCAGGCTCTGCTTCTGCTCCCTCCACTTAAGTGCCCCGCAGCCTCCCCATCCCTCATTCTCGGCGCACGGTTCCTCCACCTTTCAACATCAAGGCCGCAGCACAGCCGTCCAGACAGCACCAAATGCGTGCGTGCTGTGCAGCAGGCCACTGCCCTGAGCCTGCCATTTGCCAACGTTGGCTGTAGCGACTACGCAGGAACACGACAAAGGCCAAATCTGACACCGCAAAGCCATATCAGCGTTCAACCGCAGCGGGGTGGGGTGAACCGAAATGGCGCCGTGCTGTCCACTCAATCTTGTCAGTTTTGCGTGCCCACCCGCGGGCGGCCATACACCTACGTTCCACAGTTGCACCCAAGAACGCCAACAGTTACTACTCCCTTTCACTTGCGTACACACGTTAGTGCAATGACTGCCAGTTAATGCATTGCGGAACTAGAAGGCACTGGCACCACACATCACATGCGCTTCAACGGGCCAGCAACCATAAGCGTGACTTCCCTCATGACATGGCACGAACCCACCTCACCATGGTGTATGTTGCCTAACCTGTGCATGCTTACCATGCTAGCTTCACTATGAAACCTAAGCTCGCAGTGCTGCCCATGCTGATTTCGCTAATGTCACCGACTATTCTCTATTTAACAGCAAGCCCACACGGTCCTTAGGTGCTCTCGACCGAAGAGCGAGTGCAAACCCGCCTAGCCCACACTTGCTGCAACGTGCTCTGCCAGCACGAACGCGCCGTACCCTGGGCGGCACGTGAAGTAGGTCAACCCATCACGGCGACCGGTGCCCCGAGAGGCCTCATCCCCAGACGCCGCGTGGAGGGCAGCCGCAGCAGTAGCGCTCAGCGGCTTCCGCAGCTCCAGGCCGATGATGGTGCCTGCAGCGGCAATACCAGAAGGTTCTAGTCATAGTACAGTACAGTTGCCGTAATGTGCGGCAATCCTTGACAGGAGCATATTAAGATAGAGTCGTGTCTGAACGAATGCCCACAACTGACGCAATACAAATGAGTGCCTACCTCGGCTCCAGTGGCACGGTCCCCGAAAGCGCACGACGCCCTCGGCTCCCTTTAGAGGGCCCGCGGTCACCCTCGCAGCCATCCCCAGCTCCACGACCTGTGAGCCGCCCTGGTCCGCCTCCGCCCGCGCTCCCGCCCCATGGTCTGGCCCGCGGTGGTGCAGCCCTATCGGCGCGGCAAGCTGGTGGGCTGTACGCAGCGGGCCGCGCCCCGAAGGCCTCCGCGCCTTCCCCGTTACGACAGGGGATATGCTCGTGGCTGCCCGCGCATGAGCAACTGCCGCCGCAGGGTTGCCACCGCCGCTGCTACTGTTAGCGCTGCCGGAGCCTGCCGTTGCAAGCTGCAGCCACTCCGGCGGGACACGCAGCTGCCGCGACAGGTTGGATGAGAGAACAGAGACCAGCTCGACCAGCCGGCCCTCCTCAACGAGCGACTGGCACAAGCTGACCATGCGCTCAAGCTGGATCAGCCGGGCCGTCTCTGTGTTGGGTGCACCCTCACCAGCTGCTGCGTCAGCGTGCTGCTGCAGCGGCGACTGAACCTCCTCCTCATGTCCTTCTCCTGCAGCCTCCAGGACGTCGCCAAGGCGGCAAGGAGATGGAGATACGGTTGCGGCGTCGGAGTCAGTGCTGGTGGCTGCGCAGGCGCCCCCCGTCACACGCCCGCGGGGGAGGCCGTGCGCGGACGCAGGCCATGCTGAGGGGCTGGGTGGCTGGTGGACGTTGAAGCCGGCGAAAGAGCGCTGAGCGCTAGCTGTTGAAGGCGAGTCGCACGCGCCGTCGCCGTGGTGACTTGCACCAATGAGGCGCCCTGGTACGGGGAGCGGCGTGCCCAGGGCAGCACTGCCAACCGCGAGGCTGTGGCTCTGGCCGCTGTCCTGGGCGGTGCCTCGACTGGCACACGGGGATGGCGTGCTGGCGGAAGGAGGCGACTCCGACACTGAAGACAGTGACGCAGCGGGGCTTTGACCTTTGTGGCCCCCACGCCCAGAAACAGCCCCCTTGCTTGTGGCGTTGTCTTCTGGGGTGGACAGGACGGGAGTGGGTGTGCCAGCACTGTCGCCCACGAGCGCAGGCTGAGCCGGCGCGCCGGTGGGCTGACCATACGGCGTGACGTCTTCGTCTGAGAGAGGCTTGAAACCAGGCGGCGTGAGGACGTCGACGCTAAGGCGAGACGAAATGCCGCTGCTGGCAAGCACGGCTGCCAAGCGTGAGCCTCGGTGTAACGGTGCATCCGCCAGGGCCTGCTCCGCTTCCGCGGAAGCGCTGGGGTCCTGTGCGCCCAGAGGAGACCCGTAGGACGTGAATGCCGAGATGGACACTCGGCGGGGGAGTGCGTCCACGGCACCCGAGCCAGCTGTCTGCAGCATGTCCGCGTAGGTTTTTGATTGGCGGCCGGGTGTGGAGGTATTGTCCTCCTTACTCGGAGAACCTGACGCGCTAGGTTGCAGACCGGATGATGCTGCCTGGCCGTGGAAAAGCTGGTTGTCCCAGAGGTGCGTGCGCGCAGCCCGGACCGAAGCGGTGTCGTCCCTGTTGCCCAGCGCGTCCGGCTGCGGGTACCTGCGTTGGACACACAACAATTGCAACTGTCAGTGTTTGCATGCACATGAGCGTGTACTGACGCCAAGGTATTGTCATGTTAGCTATGTGCATGGAGCTTCCTAGGAGGGAGCATGGAGCTTCCTACTAGGAGGGGTGCATGCCAAGAAGCTAGATGTTCAGCAAGCAAAACGTGCTGCGTCCGCCCACGCGCTCAACATGGCTGCCCACGAACCAAGCCTACTCCAAATACCGTGCAGTATACTTCAAAGCAGAATCATCAGTGTACACTGGTATCCATACCTGCCACTGGGGATGGACAAGTCCGAGCCCTCCGCAGCCAGCGCTTGCGCGCCAGCATGCGGTTGTGAAGCGGTCTCCGCTCCCCTGGCGCCCCCGTCACTTCTAGCTGGACCTGAGGGCTGCTCCTCCACCCCCGCGCCCGCATCACTGGCAGCCCGACAGACGATATCAGCTGCACCGTTAGTAGGTGCCGAGCCTGGCGGCACTGCCTGCTGAGCCACAGAAGCCGCACCTGCCTGCTGGTTACTCCCGACCGCTACGGCAGGTGCAGGCGCCTTGCCGGCAGGTGCATCGCCGTTGGTCCTGCTGATTGACACTCGCCGCAGGCGCTTTTCCGGCTGCTGCGCGGCTTGCTGCTCGGCGCCACCGGCGGTTGGTAACCGCCGGGCACCAGCCGCGGCATGCAATGGGGAGGCAGCTACGCGCCCGACCACCTGCCGCGGTGTCGCCGCTGCTGTAGTTCCGTCCGCAGGCCTCTTGGCGAGCGGTCGAGAGGCGCGAGGGGTGGGGCCTGCCGTGGGTCCGGCGGCACTAGCTGCTGCTGCCGCCGCCGCTGCTGGTGGTGGAGTCTGCGGCTGCACAGTGCGCGCCAAGCCCCGACTTGCTGCTCCACCGCCGTGGGATCCACGGGGCCGAGCGCCCGCGCTAGGCCCGGCAGCCACGCCGTTTTTGCCTGCCGGTGTGCGGCCGTTGCACGTGTGCGCTGCCGTGGGCGACTTCACCGGCTCAGTGCCGGTCGGGGTGGGGGCACCGCCAGCATCCGGCACCGCGTGTTGGTCGCCCGCAGCCACAACACCGGCACTGGGCGACAGGGCTTCGGGAGTACGCGTGAAACGCGGGGCTTCGGGGGACGGAAGCGGCGATGCTTGCAGGGCAGGCGCCAAGGGCGTTGACGGTACGGACACCACAGGGATGTGGTTGTCGAGGAGGCCTCGTCGGCTGCGTAGGGAGGGGACGCCTTGGGCTCGGCTGTCCCCGTGGTGGAGTTCAGGCCGGGCTGCGCTGGTTGCGGCTGGTGCTGCACGCACCGCGGCCGCCGTGCCAGCGGCCACAGCGCCGGATACCGATGTACGTGCGGCAGGACTAGCCTTCGCCACCTCCGGGGCTGCGTCCTGCAGCGGCACGGCTGAGACTGCGCCACGTGTGCCGTCCTTGTCCGCACCGCCGCGACTGGTCAGTCGTCGCGCCGAGGGCGTTGACGCGAGCTTGCGCTCATCTGCCCCGGCTGCCTTTGCCGCGGCAGCTTGTGGTGTTGCGGCTGCCACTGCACCGCTTATGCTTGTGCGGCCTTTGGCGGCGGCAGTGGCTGGCTGCGTAGCGGCTGCACGCATCCCAAGGCGACCTGGCGGCGTCTGATGGCGCCGTGCAGCGGATGCTGGCGTGGTGGTTGCCGGACCTGTTCCACGCGGTAGCGACTGCGCCCGGGCACTGCTTGTAGAGGCCTTGGCGGATGGTGTGGTGCCCGGCGCCGGGCGGGTGGCGAGCGAGGCGCCCCTGGTCGCTGCCTCCTGGTCCAGGTCGGGCAAGGGTGAGCGCTCCCCGTGCGCTGTGGTGTCAGGCGTAGAGCCGCCGCTGCGGGGGGCGTGCCTTTGCGCTAGCGTGGGCGTCACGGCGGCACCAGATGAGGGCGGGGTGGGGAAGCTGGGAGTTCCAGCACACGGGAGGCCGTCCACCGCCGCTGCAGCATTGAAGGAAAAGCCCGTGCCACTGGAACCAAGCGGGGAGGGGAGGGGGGAGGACGAGGGCGAGGGGAGGTCTGATGGCAGGGGAGCCGTGGTATCGCACACGGGGAGCTCGGCTGTTGGGTCGATGGCGAGGGCGCGCTGCCGAGCCTGAGCGACGGCTGCCGCCATGCAGGGGCTGGAGAGGATCTCCAGAGGAGACGCACGTCGCCCAGGGTCCTTCCTCAGCATGCTGTGGGGGCAGGAACGGCGCTCTGTGTCAGTGGTGCATTCGCAGCCCAACGAGCGCATAGGTAAACCTCATGAGTAGGATGCCAAAAATGAGTGTGGCGTATGCGGTATCGTGCGCACCTCTTGAGCACTGTGCTCCACTCCGCCGAGTAGTGGCTGGGGATGGGCGGCAGCGTAGCGCGCTTGATCTTCTGCACCAGGCCCGCGAGGTTGAACGCGTTGAACGGCGGCTTCATGGCCGAGAGCTCGTAGAAGACGATGCCAAGGGACCTGCACGAAAGGTTAGGGTACGGGGTAATCATGGCAAGTTGAAATAGCCGTAGATTAGCCTAGTCTTTTACCGCTAGATGTGTAGCCCTACAGCCTTTGCATATCGAAGCAAACGTACGGAGAGCAAGGGGCCCTGATGGCAAAAGTAAAAGTGTTTGGTCTCCATAGCCGCCCCCCATGCGCCTCGCAACTGGTTGAGCAAGCCACCGGAGAACACCAAACTTGTCTGCAATCCTCAACAACATCAACCCTTGCAGGCGGGCAAGGTCCTTGCAACACGACCAGCGACGCACCACATGTCGGTTTCGTAGCTGTACTTGTGGTTCGACAGCAGCTCCGGGCTCATGAAGTGGGGCGTGCCGACGAGTGCGTAGTCGTTGAGGGTGCCGCCCGGCTTGTCAAGGGGGTCCAGCTTCAGCTGCAGCCCTTGGCCATGAGGCGCATCGCCACCCCTTGGGTCAGACGGGTCTGGCGTCTTGGGCAGCACGTCCGGCTGCTGCCCAACATCAGAAGCCGGCTCCAGGTCATCTTGTGGCTCACCCCCACCCTCAGCAGCGCTGCTTGCGCCTGAAACCCTACCAGGCAAGGAAAGGGATGGATGCGGTCATGTACGATTACTGGCGGTGTGCTGATGCAGACAGACAGACCCGCTAGAGGTGGCGCTTACAGCTAAGCTTGATAGCGGTAAGGATTGTGGCAACGCTGGAGACAGCCGTGCGTTAGCCACTGCAGCCTTCACTCAAGTGGCATTGGTGCCCTATGACAATCGGCAATACACCAACCTGACAGTGGACAGCCCGAAGTCGCCGAGTTGCACGTCCCCATCGCCGGTGAGCAGGATGTTCTGCACGTGCAAGCAGGTAACAGGCCAGCAGTTGTTAGTACGGCAGTGATCAGGGATTGACCTTCAGCATTGTCCTGTTAACGAGCGCTCGCATACCTGTGTCTTGATGTCCCGGTGCAGCACGGACTGTCGGTGCATGTAATCCACCGCTAGCAGCAGCTGGGCAAGCCACAGCCGCAGCGTTTCCTCGGGAAAGGGCTTGCCCTGCAACATGTAAAACATGGTGAGCATCAGTGCTTACACTATCGCGTAGCATCACCATGACAGCAGGAACTCGTAGCTCAGGCACTCCAGTAGGTTGAGGCTGTTGAGAGTGCTGCCGTACGCACTTTCTGCTTGGCGACGGCCGTTGTCAGGTCGCCCTTCTCACAGTAGCCGTAGACGACGTTGATGGTGTGCCCATGGTGCGTCCAGTGCTCTTTGTAAGGCATGATGAACGGGTGCCGAAGGCGAGAAACCTACGTCAGCATGGGACAAGGGCGTGCTGGGTCAGATACCTGCCATGTGTAGCAACCAAGCAGCACGCAACTTGCTGGGGTCACACAAACGGCATCCAGACGACCAGCCCTACTGCACTTGGGGTAAACTCGGGGCACGGTATGGTGTGGCATTCATCGCCACCGCACTCGCGTCTAGAGAGCGCGCAGGGGCGTAACACAGGCAGTAGCAGGTCACTCACCACTGAGGTGGGGGCCTGAGGAGGTAGACATCAACGCCCCAGGCGTACAAGCTAACTCCCACGACGGACACAACCGATACTCACTATGTCAATCTCTTGACGGGTGGCCTTCCGCTGCCATTCGCTCTGGCGTGCCATTTTAATGCGCTTGAGGACATACCTGGTAGCACATGCAGCAAGGCAACAGGTGCAAACCTCTGATCACTGCATGTATGCGTATACTGTAGGATGGAAGGGTTCTACTTGCTGTGCGCTTGTGAGTAGATGTGCGCGTGCGTGTAGGGCAACAGTTGTATGCGGGTGACGCAAAGCAGGAGAGGTGGAAAGGTCATTCAACAGCGTGCCAGCATTCATGGATGCAACAAAGTCCTTCGCAGTCCTCACTTGTGCTTTGTCTCCTTCTCGACAACCAAATAAACGTCGCCAAACGCCCCCTTTCCGATGACTTCCCGAACTTCATATCTGTTCTCCGCCTCCATCTTCGGGACATGCAGCTACCACGCTCCGCTGCTGCTAGTTTGCAAAGAGGCTGTCCGGGGCTTGCCATGGCAAGCCGTCGCTCACAAACAGCTCCATCGTATTCACTCCTATAGAACTGCGCGTGAAATGCACTAGTGTTATTGGCATGCGAGGGGCCTTTGGCAGAGAGCTACGCCTGGCTACACCGCTCATTGCGCGCCAAGATGACGAAACAGAATCTGCTGACAGCTCAGTGTTACTCAAAGCATTAACCTGTACAACGTGAGACATGTCAGTGTTAAATGCATTTTTGGAGGAACTCCTGTGATGGGCACGGGTGTGAGGCGGGGCTTCTCCCCTGTCGCCTGACTAGAGGTGGGCTAGAGCGCTAGACGTCAGGGGGTTGGACCCCATGCAAGGCGAACGGCTAGTTGGTATGAGCGCACCCAGGCGCACCACCTTACTGCACATGAGCACAGGGTACTGTACGTGCATTTGGTTTTACAGGGTCCCCGTTCCTGACCCCGCTCCACGGCTCCAGCCAGGGCCCAGGGCAATCGGGCGAGCAAAGGGGCACTGTGCAAAGCTCAACCACCGTGCCCCCTCCAGCCGCTGGACAGAATGGAGTCGATCCTGCAGGTCATCGTCTACGCCCCTGGCCCCAGCCATATGAACTGTACTTTTACCACAATGACTTCACGCGCTGATCCTGGATTCCTGGTCATGTTCGTTGGCTGTGTTGCAAGGGACTCCTTCCGGAGCGCAGCAGCAACTAATACAGTAAGACGTTTCAGTCCTGTGTGGACAGCATACCGTATGTCACCCATTGATTACAACTGAGTTTCGTCCTGTAGCCACCATTCCGACACGGCAACGAGACAGCCTTACCAGGCCAACACGTGCCGTAGGGCCAAGGGCCCAAGGCAGCGCATCTGCCGAGGGTCCACACCCTAAGCCCCTCACACGTGCAATCAACGAACAACGCAAGAAACAAGACAGAGCAGCAACATGGTAGACCGATGAGCACTAGAACTAGGACCACGGAAATCAGGGTTGGCACCGGGTCCTCACTAGTCCTCTGCAATCCTACTGTGGCCCCGAGCCTGTCCTGCCCAAGCAACACCCTACTGCACACATGACTGCACAAAGCGGCGGCGCTGACTTAGGGTCAGGAGCTCATGCGCACATGGCACGAGTAAGACACCCACATGCGTATTCTGCATCTACGATAGGTCGGGACCACTGCTTAACACACAGCGTAGAAGCAAGGACAGCAAACATCTCCCGCGACTCCTGCCCTCCAGGTCATTCATATGCAACACTTCACCAGGCGTGCCTGTGCCGAAGGCACGTCCGCGTCAAGCACGCATGGCTTCAAGCTGCTTGCAAATCTACAGCAGCAATGGCCACACGATCCCTGTAGAGCTTGCACGCGTAGCTTCCTTAGCCTAGGGCCAACAAGTCCCAGTGAGTCGTGACCCTGCCGAACTGCTTGTGGATCGGCTCCAGGAGGTCCATTCCAAGGTAGCCAAGTCCGAAAAGGAAGGGCAATGACGGCAACTTAATGATAAGGTAAACATGGTGGAGCAGGTCGTACGCCGAGGCAATGACCTAATGCGGCTGCTCGTGGGTTACGTGTCCGCTTGACCAAGAGCACATGCACATTGTACCAAGCCGCACCGACGCAGCGTTGCACGACGAAAAGGGGTGCACTGTCGGCATAGGCGTCCGCATGTGCCCATAAGCGCCATGGGACCGGGCCCACCATCACCCCCTCCCGCACTCACTGAGACGTGGGCGGGCGCTGCACGCAACGCTGGCCCCGGGGTGGAAGACGCGGCTGACGGCGTCCACCTTGCCACCGCTGGTGATGGCCGCGTGCGGGAAGGGCCCCGTCCCCTGGAAGCGGGAGCGGCAAGCTGAGCACGGATTGCGCATAAACCTTTGTCGAAGGATTGCGACCATCGTGCCGGCATGTACGTCTGGTTAGGAAGTACGTGCACGTCGTGCGGCAAGGCTGGCAGGATGGAGCCTGTGCCAGCAATGCCGCCAGCAATGCCGCCAGCAATGCCGCCAGCAGTGCCGCCAGCAGTGCCGCCAGCAATGCTGCTAGCAACGCCGCCAGCAGTGCCGCCAGCAGTGCCGCCAGCAATGCCGCCAGCAATGCCGCCAGCAGTGCCGCCAGCAATGCCTCCAGCAGTGCTGCCAGGGGTGCCGCCAGCAGTGCCGCCAGCAATGCCGCCAGCAGTGCCGCCAGCGGTGCCTCCAGCAGTGCCGCCAGCAGTGCCGCCAGCAGTGCCGCCAGCAGTGCCGCCAGGGG
>VFQN01002890.1_pt1 | contig 25592 bp, 19 predicted proteins | sample 3512371 | NCBI WGS metagenome assembly VFQN01 (sample SAMN10412370, study PRJNA504923) | tailings metagenome | isolation source: Replicate 2 from Balatoc abandoned mine | place: Philippines: Itogon, Benguet | collected 2017-08-28 | reverse complement strand
AAGCACTGGAACTGGAAATCTCTTTAATATCATCAGATCGAGGCAGTTCAATCCCACTTTAGGGGAAGTTGAGCCTAACGAGGACATCGGCGAAGTGGCTATTGGACTATCATAGGAAAACCCAGTCGAGAGAAGAAGTTCGACGCACTTATAGAAACCAACCGTGATATGAGAAGAAAGAGAATCATTACGGTGTTCAGGTTGATACTTACTAAAGGCAGGGCAAGCCATCAATAAATGCCACAGTAAATATTTGTAATGAGGCATTTTAATGACTTGTGTCAATGAAATGTGCTCTTCTTCTCGACTCTTATTAGAGGGTAAGGTCTGTAAAGAATCAAGAAATAACTTCAATAAATCAAAGTTACCCGATATTGCAGCGATTTCAATTGGGGATCGTTGGTAATAGTCCAACTCGTAGCACCGTAGAGGGACCACAAAATTGGCCTTATCAGGTGCTAAAAGTAGCTGCGCAATCTCCTTTTCATGACTTTCTATGAGCGGTGGGGCGAGGAGGTTCAAATTTTGCTTTTGTCCTTTCGGCGTAGACGATAGAAGTTTTCTTTTGCGTAAATACCACACCTTCTTATCCTTGATGACTCTCGACAAGCATAGTGCAATGAGAGGAGGAAATCTCTTCTGCTGAAAGTTTTGACAGAATGATAAATCATTATCATAAAAATGGGAAGTTCGTTGCGCTAAAGACGAAATAGATGTAGAAACCAATTCTTCAGGGTTCTTGCTATTTGAAGATGTTAGAGCTAATTTGGACTGCGTTAATAGACCATAAATCGACGTCAACATCCAATATAAAAGACTTCCGATTCGGAAACAAGAATTCAAGGATTGAATCGTTTCGTGAATAATTTGCTCGGATCTACCAATACTCCCAGCAGACACTGGTGCTTTAGACAATAAAGAAATAATTTTCACTTCCTCTTCGAATGTTATGGAAACTAAACTTCCCTCCCGAAGAGCATGGAGCATGGGATGTGAGACTTGATGCGAGTCTTTTGAGCCAGCAGAAGAAAATGCTCCATCCCCTCCAATTCGAGTTTCTGAGCCGGAAAAAGCAGAGAAACGAGTCAAGAATGCCGAGTATTTATTACTCGTGGATTGATTCTCTGACTGTTGAAGTTGGATAGCAGGGAACCAAAAATCTTGTAACGTAAAGGATTGCAACAACTTCACAATTTCGTGAAAATGCTCAAGCTTTTCACTATCTAACTTACTCCCCCCGCTGTTGATCGCATTTTTATCCTCTTCCCCTTTCCTGCTTGTATTAATCGCAACTCCCGAGTCAATTTTTTCCATCAAATCTACCGGAAACGGAAGTACTGCCGCCACTGAATTATTTGATTGTGTAGAAGCGGATTGCAAAGTTAATCGACAGATCAATTCGCAATAATTACTCTTGCCTAAATCCATAAATAATGCTGCTAATCCATTGGAGACTATTTCTTTCAAAATATTAAAGCGAACACTGTAATATGATGGGAACTTAAAGAAATTCTTGAATTCTTGAACAGAAAAATAATCACAAAATCTTATCCTTTCATTCAATCCCCCAATTTTCAGCGCCACTGAACTTTGAGATGGCGGAATAACTTTAACTATATCGTTAATAATAAATAATTGAAATCGAAGATGGAATAACTTTTTCTCGTAGAAGGTGTATGGGTGATATTGATAACGTAAATTCGTTTCTGTCAGGAGTAACAAATTTTCTCTCGAAATTTGTTGCATTGAGACCGGACGAGTCAGACTGGGAGCCGAGACTTTATTAATTTCCCCTCCGTCTACATTCTTACTGTTTGTAAATCGTTGTGCAGAATATGAAAACGGAGGAGGTATTGGTTTAGAGGATGGCAAAGGCCCAGTATACTTAGCTGCTTCCTTTTCTTCTGTCATCGATGATAGGGCGGCTTCCTGTTTCTGCTGCTGTTGCAACAAATCTAAAGCAGGTGTGATATCTAACGTCAATATTGAAAATAATCGACATAAGCACAAACATCTTGCAAACTCAATAATTAAATACGCAGATTGCAATGCTTCCATCAGAGCTCGCGGGTCGCTCATAATACTTGGTTTGGTCAATGAAACTGGAGCGTTGGAAGACCTGCCCCCACTGAAGACATTCGCAAATGAAGATAAAATTCCAGCTTTTAGGCGGTCTGCTTCCCGAATGTTTGAGGAAGTCGAAGTAACCTCCGCATTCATCGAATCATGAGGGTTTATAGAAGATAATTCGACATTTAACAATTTCAAAAGATCTCGTTGTTTGTTGATACTGCTGTCCTCCATTGTTGGGAGAATGTGACAAGGAAACGAAGGTGGGTTGCTCTTCGAGGAATTTGTCGGTGGAACTCGGATATCTGGCTGCTGCTGCGCCGAACCAAATAAGGCAATATAGATTTCATCTACAGAGGGCTTCGCTACATACTGATTCCGCCTAGTCTGAGAAGTTTCATCATGCGGTGGATGATTAAGGGCACGCAAATAATCCTCAACTGTTAAATCAGATTTACCTAATAGAATCGCACTTATCCAAGGGGAATGAAATAACAGTAAACTGTCCACTAATGACTTCTGTCCCTGAAATAACTTTTTATTCTTGTCCTTCCTCTTCCTCTTCGCAAAATCAACATCGCCATTGTCATCAAGTTGATGATTCTCCTTATCTTCCTCCATACCTCCCTTCTCAACCTCTGTATTCTCATGAAAAGACATCGACTGAGAGATATTGATTCTCCCGTCATGTGCAAGTTCAAGATCATTATTACGCAATTGATAAAATCCAGCAACTAAATATTTTAATTGCAAGAATAACGAATGATGAACTCGCAGGGAGAAAGTGAAGGGATCAAAGGAAAATTGGCTTTCCAGTTTCCTTATCTGCTCTTTATTCGTCATTCCCACAAGGTTCACAGAATTTCTCGTATTTGGAGCAGATGTTAAAGGATTCGACAAGGTTGGAGAGCCAACTTCATTTCCTTCTCCACCCGATCTCACTGGACTTAAAGTCGAAGTTGAGAACAGTTGTTCAGTCAGTTCACTCGGCTGAGTGGCCATAAGGTAAGAATAAGGTATATTCAGCATTGCAAGAATTTGCCTCGCACGAATAAATGAATCGAGCTTGCTAAATGGATGGGAAGAAGAGAATTGCAAGAATCGTAAAAAGTTATGATGGTAGAGAATCATCTTCCAAAGATACTTGCAGTACTGCAAAATTATCGAGTATTGTAATAAATAATTATCCTTTCTGGAACCTGCTCTTTCTCTATTAGGGAAAGTAGTGCTCGAAGACGCTACATTGGGAGCGATTTCGGGAATGAATGGACCCGACTGTAACGTCCTGTTTTTATTTCCTATAACATCGAATAAAGTTATATAAGGGTAGTGGTAACTTTTACTATTAGCATGATTTACTGGAAGTGGAACTTTGGAGAGAAGCTGTGGTAAAAAGTCATAAGCGTACTGTGCTTGAAGGTTTTGGTACTGCTGACGTAAAATGTGATTTGTATACATATTTAAATCATACCAATATTGATGAGGTTTATCTTCGACTTCTCTTATTTCTGACTTCTGGGGGAGGCTTGCAGAGGCTGAAGTGTTTTTAACAAGTTGATCCCAGAGAGACATCGTAGATCCGCTTATTTGATGCTGTTGAAGACTCTCCTGCACGCACTTATACACGAGCTCATGTTCCCCTCGAAGTAAAAGGGAAAAGAGAGGAGTGAGCCCATGAAGATTCATTCTTAGTAGTAAAAGTAAAGGGTGACTACAAGTTAACAAAGACTGAAGAAATTCCTGGTGATAATTGAAGAATAAACGCTTTTGGCAGAGTGGGAAGATAGAATTTTCTGTTTGTCTCCCAAAACCGATAATTTCTCGTGAAAGAGGAAAACATCGTAATAAATTAATCGGATTCTGAATAATATCAGGGAGTGTAAGGATGCTTCCATCAATAGTAATAAACTTCATTCGCTCAACTTCCATTTCCCCTGTGTTCTGTAGAGAAGGCAGGACCTTAACAGCAGCCTGAATCGATTGTAAACTAAATTCAGAATGCAAAGAGGCAAATCTGTTCGGGAGTTCACCTTCCCTAATTCGATCTAACGGGGAGGATCCGAAAAGCAGAGGAATCTCAACTAAATAATTGAACAACTTCTTTCTACGCTGTTGGTTCTGTTGTGGACCTTCTTTTTGTAGTAAGGAAGAGTTTGATGAGAGTAATCGGATCCACGAAGCAATATCTGTACTTTTCGTGCGGAATGCTGAATGAGGAAAAATAACTTCTAAAATAGCAAATTTACTAATATCGTAAAAACTTCTTTCTTCGTCAAGATTTCTCCTCGTAGCGCGATAAAAAGGATTCTTCCTTAAAGTTGAGCTGGAAGAATAATGTTCCTCTTTATCAAGTGAAGATTCTTGATAACGATGATAATAGTAAGAATCAAAGAGGTAGTAATCATTATAGAAGGACAATGAAGATGAAGAATGATGATGATAAGAGGAGTTTAAAATTTTAATAAAATCTTTCCAATTTTGATAAGAATTAGTTATCTCAACAAACTCAAATAATTGGAAGAAGTCGATAATAAATTCATTTTGGGTGAAAGTAGATAGAAATAATTGGATAAAAGACATCTCTCCATCAATAAGTGCGAAATGGAGTGGCGTCACGGCAAAAAGGTTAAGCATGCGATTCGCGTCAGGGTCAATTTTTTCAGACGAGTATATCTCATCAGTGCCTGGGAGAGCAAACATTCCCTGACGGCAAGACTTGAGCAAATTTTTAATATCTCCTTCATAATTGCATCGACGATCAAATCGAACAGAAACAAAATAATAAAATGCTTCTGTGGGAATATCAATAAACTCTCGCAGTACCTCTTTCTCGTTAAAGCTAGCAGCTTCTTCAATTTTCACTATATCAGCGGGTTGCTTTGCCCTCTCAATAATTTGCTTCGCTAAAGAGTACTTTCCTAAGGAGACTAACGGAAGTATATAAGCAAGTAAACCACGAACATTCCAGTTATTTTGAAAATGAAATTGAATACAGAGCTCCAAAATAATTTCAAAATTTCGATCCGTTATTATTGATGCATCTAATATCTGACGCCGATAAGAAAGTGATTTTGCTTGATAAGATCCCTTCGAATCAATTTGATTTTCTGGCTTTAAATTTGATTGATCTTCAGATTCAAATGGGTTGGTTGAGCAACCAAAAAGATGAAATTGAAACGACTTAACAGTTTCTCCATATCGACCAACTTCCTGAGAAAGTACGTGAAATTCTTTCAAAATTTCCGGATTTCGATTAAGCAACGAGGAAAGCAGTGTATAAGGTAAGACCAACCTCTCTTGTGATTGTAGAGAGAGAACACGTAATAATCTTTGTCGGTAAATAAATAACTTATAGTATTGATAAAAGTCATATTTTGTGAGGATTAAGGTCGAATAAGACACAGAGGAATTAGTAAGAGGTTGGGAAGTTGAAAGAAAGTCGTAGTACTGTTTCTTGGTCGATGAAGTGGGGAGAACGAAATGCTCAAAGTAAAGATTTCCGTCGTGAATTATTTGTTCCATCCACTGACGAAGTAAACCGAATACATAGCTTAAAGAATGATGAGATTTTCGCAGTTTTTCCTTTCCTTCATCATGCTTTTCATAAAAGAATTGAGCCTTCTCTTCCCTTTCACTTCGTTGGGAATAATGGTTTCCTCCACGGGAATTTTCGTAAGGGTCCTGATTTTGAGAATTCTTCAGGATTACATTGTAATGATGCGAATGGAAGATTTCCAAAAACTGCAGCCACGAATCATGGGAAATATGAGCGAAGACGGTCGAAGAGTTCTGATTGGCATTTGCTTTATTTCGATTTATGAGAACCTCATCAGTATAGAAGGAACTGTACTGACATAGTTGCTTGCAAGTTTGGATAAAGACGTCATTCTTATACACAATCGATGAAAGATATTTCTCAAACTTCTTCCAAGTTTTAATATCAATTGTAATGGTTGATGATGCTTTCCCCTCGAGCGAGAATGTTGAAGAAGAAGGAGCAGGGAATAAAAGTCGTTGCAGTTGCATAAATTGGAAAGACAATTTCAACCACGCTTGATCTGGGGTGTAATTCTTACTCAATTTTCTAAAAAATTTTTAATTAGTGCGCTTACACGGTGAGAGGTATATTATCATACTTACCGAATTCCGATTTTAAACTTCGATGAGTACATATTTTCTTTCAAATACTTCCATTTCCTCATGGACGAATAAAATTCATCGATCGACTTCCTCGAAATTTCACTTTCCTCGATAAACATTTTCATAATTTGACCAATGTCTGTGAGCACCTTCATCTTTTGAAAATCATTCACTCCTCTATCATTCATAGTCGGACGCACACTATTAGGAGAAATGGAATATCTTGAAATATAGGCACCCCCGATATTTTCATAAAGAATATGATCGATAATTTGAACCCTCTCAGCTAAGTTCCACTTATTTAAGTGATATTCCGAAGTTAAATAAGTCATCTCATTAACTGGTGAATCTAACAACAATCTCTTCTTGAAAATTTTGTAGGGGAATGCATGCAAACACAGTTTTAGCATTTGAACATGGTCATCAGTGACATTAAGATTGTGGTTGAGTGTTTTATGAAGTCCAGTGACGAAATTTGACTCAACAGAATTCTGCGATTGCTTAATCTTTATGCTTGCAATATCCGGAAAGACGTGCCTTTGAATGGTCCAACGAATCAATAGCATCCAAAAATCGAATGGAGCTAACTGAGATTTTGGTGAAAAACCTTTAAAAGAGTAGAAGGTAAGAGACAAAATGATCAACATCGCAGTCTTACCTGAACAAAATAGAAGCTCTCCAATAGTAGTGAAGCCTATAAAGCCCCGAATACTTTCAATACTCTTCGATTTTAACAAATACATAGCATAAGTTACACATTTTACATATTGCCTCTTCATCGAAATAGCAAAGTCTTCATCAGTCGAGGAAGAAAAAGGTGATTTCAAAGAAAGAGGATTATTGCCGTGAGCTTCTTTCTTCGCGACATATATTCTCTTGAATAAAGACTCCAACACAAGGCTATTACCACTAAAACCAGCAACAAGCAAAGGATTCAAATTATCAATTATAGAATACAGCCAATTATTCCATTGGATTGAACCATCAACCATTATGTTTTTAGAAACAAGCAAACGATAGAGTGCAACAAATGGGAAACTTTGATCTAACTCTGCCAAAAACTGTTTTTCATTTTCTTCCTTGGTAATAGAGGAGTAAAGTGAGGACGGACTGAGAAGAAAAATATGTTCACCTAAAATAACTGTGAAATGTTTTATCACAATATCAATAGCTAACCCCTTTGTTGAAGTAGCAGATGGATTATTTCCAGCTACTTTCGGAGCAGGCTTTAGCAGCGGATCATTCCCTGTCATAATCGCGAGTAAATAAAGACACGATAAATACTGACATCTCTTTAAAGGTGATTGTTGAATCTCAGCAACAATAGAGGACGTTAGCTCACATGAACTGCTTAAGTTCTCTATTAGATAAATCATCCCATCATAATTTAGTGAAACTATACAGTAAGATAGTAGAAGATTTTGAATCGCCCAACGATTCTCTGCCTTCTTCCAAGAAGAATCCTCTTGCAGCAAATGCTGTAAAAGTCTAGGAAATAAAGAATTTTTATGCATTTTAATCACAACAATAAATATTTCAAGGAATACTTGAATATTTTGGAAAGAGGAGGGTAATACCGGCAAAGACAAATTTAAGATTTCGTAACATACTGCTACATTGCAATACTTGACAATGTAAAACATCCCACAGCACTGATTTCGCGATAGACTATTAATGCTTCCTGCGTTTATACCAGTGTTTATTGACCATAACTCCCATAGAGTTAAAGGGTTTTCATTTGGTAGAAGTTCTTTAATAATTGCGGTCATTCTCTCAACTGTGAGAAATTTAGCACGGGAGCTGATGGCGAGAGTTTCCAAAAACACACGGAGTGGAGTGCGACCATAGATATCTCTCGCAGCCTTATTTATCCCGCGCAAACTGCAAAGATTCATAACTGCAGCATAATTGCAAGTAAGAGCAGCAAAGTGTAGTGCGGTTTGATTTTTATAGTCTGTTGCATGAAAGTTACTTCCGGTAGAGAGAATAATTTTCATTAGATCCTTGAACTGTAAGAGATTGTCATTCACCAAGCATAAATAATGTAAGTTTGTCCAGCCATTAAGGGTAGGATAAGTAACATTCGCTAAATCCGGAGTGAGAACCGCTGAGAGGACTCCATCCCGATCTTGATGGGGGAGAAGATGCAGGGTATCGAGAATGTCTTGCATTTTTTGCATAATTCTACTAGATAATTCCTCTTTTCGACCAATAGATTGAAGAATGAATTCTTGAGCATGTCGCGGCCAGGTGATCGCAAGGTTATTCTTCATAGTATAACTATAGAATAATTCAATCGCGTAAACATCTTCAACCTTGGTATGGTACAGGACAGTCCGATTTTTTAATAGCTTTTTCTTCAAATATGCCCATAAACATAAAATAAGGACTTTCATCATCGCTGGAAAAGCGTTATAATCTCCAAAAGAAGTGATAAACTCAATCAAAGACTTCAATGTGTAGGAATGCAACGGCTTTTCCTTGAGAAAAAGATATTTATATCGAAATTTTAGCTGATAATAAAAATAATCGTAGACATTTTTACGTATATAGTATAGAGTATCTTGCAGATCCTGCTCCTCTTCAGACGGTAAGACTGATAATGAATTATTTGCGTGTGTATTCGAATACTTCAAAATAAATTTGCTAAGTTGTGTTAACTCAACATCTGTAGACATTTTCTTATAAAATAGAGATTAGATGTCGCGAATCACTGTTTCAAAATCTTTCTAACCACACCTTATCTTGAAGTAAAGTATTCAATTTTTTATTTTATCTGTTACTTTTTTGAATGCTTACTGCGTTCTCTTCAAAAAAAGGCTTTTCGCGAAAAACGCGTTTTTCCAATTCTGTAATTTTCAGCGAAACAACCCTTTCATCTTCTTCCTCAACTCAACACGCAGCGGTCATGGGTGACTTCGTTCAACAGAAGATGAACTCTCAAGTACCGCTAACGTTATATTTTCTCCCTATGAGAGCTCAGGCAGAATCGATAAGAATGATCTTACATTATGGAGAGATAGAATTTCAAGATGTTATTATTTCAATGATGGATTGGGATACTGTGAAGAAAACTTCGAAAATCGCCCCGTTTGGTCAATTACCAAGCTTACAGTTACCTTCAGGTGAAATTATAGCGCAGACAGGAGCAATTGTTCGCTTTGCTGCTAAATTAGCTCGAATATATCCTGAAGATCCAATTGCTGCCGCCAGAGCTGATATGATCTATGAATTCGCACAAGACCTAAGTATGATCAATCCAATCTTAAATTTTTGGCCTATAATAACAGACGAATGGTCGAAAGCCTACACTAGCTATTTTGAACAGCTACCTGCAAGTCTTGCTATAGTTCAAAATTTATTGGGACATGAAACTTTCTTTGGAGGATCGACTCCTCATCATGGTGATTTTGAGATGTTTCATGTTCTAGATTCTTGCGTGTTAGTGAATGCAACAACTTTAGATAATTTCCCCCTGTTGCAAGCTTTTTACAATCGAATGAAGGATATGCCTGCAATACAGCACTACCTTGCAAATCGTGCACCTGTACAAATGTTAGGACTATGCGGTTCTTATATGCAAACTCATGTCGCGAAAATTTTTCATCATGATCATTAATGAATTCAGCATAAGATCTCCTGTTCCCTCTATCATTTGTATTGCTGCAGGTTCATTTCTTCCAATAAACTTTTAGGCAGCTTTTTTCAATATCGCTTCAGTGTGATAGATTGCTGTTCATTCCATGTCCTGTCTCTCATTGTAAAATAATAACAAAAGAAAACTTTTGATAAGATAGATTGTGTCTTCTTTTTGATATTTTTAGTCCCAGAGTTTTCAGTTTCTTTGAAGTAGCTTTCCCACGAATTGGAAGTGAGGAAAGTTCGTTTCTTGGCTGAAAGATGATTGAAGTTCCTATGAATTCAATTGCTAAGAGAGAAGCAAGGAATGATTGTTATGCAACACAATCCAATCACAATTTAATTGCAACAAACAACAGCAACAAAGCTTTTATAGTCTAACACAAGAATTGAATAGTCAACATGAGCCAATACTTTTATCCCGTCAATGATCTCATGATGAGAATCGGTGAGATCGAGCAACGAGAGATGTGCGAATGCTTCAATTGGGGAAAACTTTCCAAGACATTCGAGTATGATAAAATTTCTGAAGTTGATGGAACCTATAGAGAACATACTTTCCACAGGAAAGAAGTTGAACTAAAGGCCGAGGCCTTCAACAACGAATTAGTTCTAACCTTTACTAGACTGCGTGATGTAAAAGAGCATGAATCTGTGACGGAAGAGTTCACTAAGGAATGGGATTCAATTATCAATGAATGCACTGCTTGGATTACTGATCTCTTCCAGGAAGTAACCGTCGTCAAGTTTGCTCATCGCAAATAAATCAATGATAGAAAGAATCAAGCTTATTGAAGAGAGAATAAGTTCTTTGTCTATGTTTCTCTTGATTTTCCTGATTTTGGATTCTAGAAAATTAATACAGCATTTCCTATTTTAAATTTCTTTGGATAGATTTTCTTCTCGATTAATTTAATCAATTTTCTAAAACCCTTCTCTATATATCTTCCCTTTTCACCAAATATTTGAAATATTTGAACCAACTGAGCAATAGACCAAACACAATTATCATAATGTTTGATGAGATTTGAGCCGCTTGGGACGAGGAGTGATCCAATCATTCTCATCATCATTGCTAAGGTCAATTATTTCATTGCTTCCAGTTGATTTCATCTTCACTAATTTACCAGAAGCGGTGGCAAAGATTGGCTTATGCAGTACTTTAGGGTTTGCAGTGGTAGCAGTCTTTATCATTTCACTGGCAGAAAAGAAGTTAGATTTCCTCGTAGATGTTTCAAAACTCAATGCAGGATACAATGCTGTGACGGTATCTTCCTCTTCTTCGATGAGCTCTTGTCTCGAACTTCCATACCTATTGCCTGTAGTTTCAGCAGCCTTCGCGATAAAAGATCTTCTTGGTTGACCGTGCAAACTCCTGCAATTATCACATATATTTCCACACCTTTTAAAACCATGTACTTGCTCTGTAAACTTTTCATAGAAAAGTTTCCTTCGACATGAGTCAGAATCAATACAATACTCCTGCATCTCTTGCAACCTAAAAGGAAGATTATAAAATTCGCCTCTTTGAACAAAAATGTTTCTTACATTTCAACAGCTTTTTCTATTGATTTTTCGGATTGTCCTCCACAAATGATCCTTCGCAATCGTTGCACATCTGGAGGATGATATAGAATGATACATTCAGAATACTGGCCATCTCTTCCGGCTCTTCCCGCTTCCTAACAAATAAATTCAGACATCATCGTAGAGATGAAAAATGAATAAACCTGATAATATCCCTCAAGGGATTTAGCGAGTGATAAATGAATTACATATCTCACATGAGGCATATCAATTCCCATACCTAAAAAGAACGTTAAACTGTTCTACCAAGTCAAATGAGACTGACCGTAGGCAATTGTTGCACAAACAACCTTAATTTTCTCTTGTAACCAGGCAGACTGGACAGATTTTCTCTCTGATTTGGGCTGGCCGGCATGGTAATAGGCGGCAGCAATCTGAAGAGGAAAAGTTAGTTCTATACCTCTCAGACTTCTAACCACTTACTCCATTATCACGTAGATAGTCAGCCATAACTTCACATTCTACTTTTGTCATGCAGTAGACGATTCCTGTCGAATTTGGATATCGCTGGTTGATGTAGGTTAAAATGTCAAAGTGTGCTTTATCGATTACTTCAAAGAAGAGATTCGGACGATCAAAGCCTGATGGGATTAAGAAATAGGTTAGAACGAAAAAAATACAAGAGACAAAGTACCAGTGTTGAACTTGCGACAATTTGGGATTCTTAAGATACGAATAGTATCGTTAGCCACCTTTGTACGAGCGGTGGCAGTGAGTGCTAAGATCGGTGCCTCCGGGAATTCCAATTTCAGAAGCTCTAATTTCGTATAATCTTTTCGAAAGTCATGCCCCCAATGAGAAACACAGTGTGCTTCATCTATAACAAATCTTGCAAGCATTTCATTCTGGTATAGTTGATTTAGTATATTTCTTGTTCTCTCGCCCTTCGCTATTCGCTCTGGAGTAACATATAATAATTTTAAAAATGGTTCCCTATGATAATTTCATTAGAAATAGCATCAAAAGGAAGTTCAAATTTGAATAAGGGCTTACAGTCCTAACTTTCCTCTTTCTAAATCTGTTATAAACGGTTTAGTTCAGTTGGAAGGATGTAATCACTTGAATACCTTTGTAAACAGAAGATTCCATCGATTCATTGCAAGTTGATGTAAGATACGCTGTTGGAATACCTCCATTAGGAAGCTGTATAAACGCTGACACCTGATCTTCAATCAAAGAAATAAGGGGAGAAATCACAACAGTAACTCCTTTACTGAGGACAGCAGGCAGCGCATAGCATAGACTCTTTCCTCCACCTGTTGGCATGATCACAAATACGTCTTCATTTTTCATTACAGCACGAACAATCTCGAGCTGAAAAGGTCTAAACGCTTTATTTCCGAAGATCAGATGATTAGCATCATTGTAGATCATATCCTTCTCAGTTTCCACATTCTCTCCCACATTTATTTGAATTTCATCATCTATATAGATAGAATTCGAGCCTATCTTGTTAATAGAACTACTATTCCCAGATAAATTGGAGTTCATGGATAAATTGGAGAATACCGGCAAATAACGAAAAACTAAACTGTGTTCACAATTTGCAAAATTCCTTGACTTTTCCAAGAAATCGTTCCTCTCATCATTCAAATTCAAAATCAAACGAGTTCATAAATTCAATTAGTAAAGATGGGGATTCATGGTTTAATGAAGTTAATATCTGAGGAATGTCCTGGTGCTATTAAGGAACAGGAGGTGAGTGACTTACTCCTATGGAGAATTGATTTTTATCGTAATCAATAGTTGGAGAATTTTACTGGACGTAAAGTTGCCATTGATGCCTCCATGGCAATGTACCAGTTTTTAATTGCGGTTCGTTTTGGTCCTGGTGGAGGCCAAGCTTCTTCAATGTTGATGAATGAGGCAGGTGAAGTCACATCGCACATTCAAGGAATGTTCAATCGTACCATTAAGCTGATGACTAGTGGTATCCGACCTGTCTACGTGTTTGATGGGAAACCTCCACAAATGAAAGGAGGTGAGTTAGCCAAGCGTTTAGCTCGAAGAAATCGAGCACAAGAGGAGTTGGCAGAGGCGAAAGATAATGAAGAAGTGGAGGACGTTGATAAATTCGCAAGAAGATTAGTGAAGGTTACGCGACAGCACAATGAAGACTGTAGAGAGCTATTACGCTTAATGGGTGTCCCTGTAATTGTTGCTCCTTGTGAAGCTGAAGCTCAATGCAGTGAGCTAGCAAAGAAAAAGAAGGTTTACGCCACCGCGACCGAAGATATGGATGCACTCACATTCAGATCTCCAAAACTTATCCGCAAATTGACTTTCAACCAATCCGCAGCTACCAAAGAGAAGCAGGCTATCTTAGAAATTGATTTCGAAACTGTTTTAAAAGGTTTGGGTCTAACGTATGAACAGTTTGTTGATCTATGCATTCTTTGCGGATGTGATTATTGCTCAACCATTAAAGGTATTGGACCGAAGACTGCTTTAAAACTTATAAAGCAGCATAAGTCAATAGAAAATATAATTATAGCCTTGGAAAAGGAGAAGAAATATACCATTCCACCTGATTGGTATCCGCAAAGAGTGAAGAAGGTCAAAGAAGGGGAAGAAAATAATGAAGAGGAAGATGAGGACGAAGAGAAAGAAGAACATGAGGAAGCCAAAGATCTTATAGAGTCCAAAGAAGATGATAATGAGAAGACAGGGGAGCCGACGGAGATGAAAGAAAATAGCGAGAAAGAAGAGAAGTCTGAACCTCAACCCGAACCAGAAGCTGAAATTATTGCGGATGACGACGAAAATTATGAGACAGCACCCCCATTGTTCGCCCAAGCTCGTCAGTTATTCCTTCAATGTGAAGTTGATGATGCAGATAGTCTGGAGTTAAAATGGACCGAACCAGACGAAGAAGGACTGAAAAGCTTTCTGGTTGATCGTATGGGATTCAATGCAGAAAGAGTTGCTAATGGTATCAAGAAATTGAAAGAAGCTCAACAGACAAAGTCTCAGAAACGTATGGATAGGTAAGTCCATTTCTCACTTTAATTTGGCTTGGTCTTACAGTTTGCTCTTGCAGCTTCTTCGCTCCTGTCTCGTCCACTTTAAGTTCAACTGGGAAAAGAAAAATTGATGAGCAAAAGAAAGATAGTAATAAAAAACCAAAAGCCGGTGCAGCATTCGCAAAGAAACGCTAAACACCAGCCGTTGCATAAATTCCTAGTTTTCCAAAATCTTTTTCCAAGAATCACGTAGATTCGTAGATCGTAGTTCGTAGATGGCTAGACAGAGATTGCGGATATCAGATTCTTCTCATTCCTCGAAACCTTCAAGTCCTTCGTCTTGATCCCCTCAATTGATAATTTTTTCGTCTTGTGTGCATTATAGTAAGTCAAAGTCACATAGTCTGGAAAATATGACTGCAAGCCATTGTCAGCAATGTGGGAAAGCCTTTAACTTCTTCTCGTGTTATCGATATCCTTGTGTCGGTTGCGGTGGCACCTTCTGTTTGAGCTGTTTAAGTAATTTGACTCTTTTGACCCCTGCAAATATTGTGCCACCTGCGAAGGTTCATCATATTCGAGACTTTAGTCGTCCTCAGAAGACTTGTGGGGAATGCTACGTGAGAGTTTCCCAACACCACAATGATGGCTCATTGCCTTACTCAGCTGGACCAAATAGCCCTCATCCTCTCGGTTCGAAAGGATCATTACAGGATGATTATACTTTAGGCCAGAAGTTGGGTGAAGGTGGTTTCGGTCTCGTGAAAGAAGCCGTGCAAAACAACACTGGCAATGTCGTCGCAATTAAGATCATTAATCGATCCAAATTAGGAAAGACAGAAGACGCCTCTGTTCTATCAGAAGCCAAGATTTTAAGTAGTTTAGATCATCCTAACATCGTCAAGTTATACGAATTCTACATCGAGCCCGCCAACTACTTTATGGTCATGGAAAAGGTCTTAGGTGGTGAATTATTTGATCGAATTGTTGAGAAATCTCATTATACTGAACGAGAAGCCCGTGACCTAGTCACATTAGTCTTACATGCTTTGAAATATCTCCATGATCGCGACATTGTTCATCGGTAAGCTCGACTACGTTTTCTGTTGAAAATCGTTCATTATCTTTTTCAACAGTGATTTAAAGCCCGAGAATCTTTTATTAACCGACCGCACTGATAGTGCTGATGTTAAATTAGTGGATTTCGGTTTCGCCACTGAGGCGAAGACTCTTTCCCTCACTGATCAATGTGGAACACCGGCCTATGTCGCGCCAGAAATTTTATCGAGCCAACCTTATGGTAAGATCTGCATACATTTTGAAATTGTAATACATCTTGCTGATTTCATCACGTTAGGCAAGCCAGTGGATATGTGGTCATTTGGTGTGATCTTATATATCCTCTTAGTTGGCTATCCTCCTTTCTTTGACAATGATCAACAAGTTCTCTTCCGCAAGATTATGAAAGGATCTTTTGAATTTCATACTGCTCATTGGCGTCATATTTCTTTTGCAGCAAAGAATCTTATCAGTGGATTGTTAACAGTAAATCCTTTGAAACGTTTTACTGTGGACGATGCATTGGCTCATGAATGGTTACAAGTTGGTTCGAATGAGCTTGCTCAAAAACAACTCAACGATTCATTAGTCCAATTAAAGAAATTTCAAGCAGCTAAAAAGTTTAAAACAGGGATTAAGGCAGTAATGGCAGCAGGACGATTAAAGCGTGCTTTATCCTCCGAACTTGCTTCATCAGCGCTTACACCAACTTCTGCGAATGCTGCCAGCAAATTACCATATACCTTTAATGCACGTTATAGTTTAACTGGCAAAGTATTAGGTGAAGGTGGATATGCTATCGTGAAATTAGGCGTGAATAATATTACTAAAGATGAAGTTGCTGTGAAAGTCTTTACGAATAATAAAATGTCAGCATCACAAGTGAAAGGATTAAAAGATGAAGTAGAAATTATGAAACAATTAGTTCATCCAAATATTGTGAAATTTTATGATTTTTTCGAAGAATTAGAAAAATCTTATGTAATCATGGAAAAAATTAATGGTGGTGAATTATTTGATCGTATTATACGTAAACAACATTATAATGAGAATGAAGCACAACAATTAGCAAGAATTTTATTAAATGCTATTAAACATATGCATGATCGTAACATTGTTCATCGGTAAGTATTTTGTCTATGTTCTCAACTTGTTGACTTCATATCTTTGCCTTTAGTGATCTCAAACCAGAGAATTTGTTGATGACAAGCGATAGTAGTGATGCTGATATTAAGGTGGTGGACTTTGGTTTCGCTGCCCTGGTGAATGGTTATAGCTTGGACAAGTATTGTGGTACTCCAGGCTATATGGCACCTGAGATCATTCGCCGTCAGTTATACGGCAAGCCAGTTGATATGTGGGCCTTCGGAGTGATCTTATACATCTTACTTGGTGGATGTAAGTAATGTTTATCTTGTATTTCTCGTTTTGATTCGTGTTAATCTTTGATTTTTATATCAGATCCTCCCTTCTATGACAAAAACGACACTTTGCTTGCCCAAAAGATCTGTCGTGGTAGATTTGAATTCCATCCTGACTGTTGGAATCAAGTCTCTAATGATGCAAAGGATTTGATTGCACATCTTCTTATTGTGAACGCTGATGCACGATACACTGTTGAGGATGCATTACGTCATCGTTGGTTACAAGAAGATGAAATGATCTTACAAGAAAGACAATTATCACGAAGCTTAACAGAATTAAGAAAATTCCAAGCAAGAAGAAAATTCCGTGCAGGTCTTAGAGCAGTCCATGCAGTAACACGTGTGAAGCTATTAACAGAGAAAAGTCGTAGTGTTGATTTAATGGATATTGCAGGAAATTCCTTTGAATTTCAATTTCGTCAACCCGCTGCTGTTAATCCATATGAAGAAGAATTTGCTATGGATGTTGATGATTATGCTACTCCACCACCTGTACCACAACTTGATCATCCTCCTCTTCCACCTGCTGGTCATTATTAAGTCCAGTATCACATCTTCTTTAACATTCGCTCTCTATTTTTCTTGATTTTATGTGAGGTTGGTTGTGTTCTTTCTTCTTCCTTATTTTTTTGGTTGTGCATTTGTTTCACTGCTTTTCTAGTTTAGTTTGAGTCGAGTCGTCAGTCTTTCGCTCTATAATTAGAAGGTGATGGTAAAAAGTATTTTAGTAGTTGTAGTATGAATAAAAATAAGTATCACAGAATTTTATTAATTTTTTTTTGTTTCTTCCTTTCTCACTCTCTCTCATAATATCATCTTATCTATCAATAGGTGCTGTCTCATTGAGACCATCCTTCTTTTCTTTCTGTTGTTGTGAAGGAAAGGAATTTAACGAATTAAGTATAAACCACAATCATAGTCAATCCAATTTTTAATTTAGGGAACCAAAACAAAACAAAAATAACCTAAATATAAAAGAGTATGGGTATCAATCGCTCATTTTTTGCCTACACCATGAAGACACTGCCGTCACTTTGATCATCAGCATCGTGCGATTGTACCGTACAAATGCATTCATATAATAACTTCTTCGCTACTTCGTGTCCTTCAGTCGGGAGTGAAGAAGAATAAACCGAAATTTTAATTGCACTATCCGGGAGAAGGAAGAACTCACAAAAGCTATAGCTATTTTCATTCACATCATCACCTTCGCCTTGTAATGGCTGAGAGTAATAAGTGAAAGCATCTAATCCCATGAGATAATGATAATCTCCTCCTCGTTCAACTTGCATCTCTTGAAACATTTGCTGTGAGCTCTTTGTAACACTCCCTAATCCAATTTCAATGCAGAAGGCAGGATGACCTCTATGTGATGAAAGAGGCTGATTGGAAGTATTTTGAATTAAGGGAAATGTTTGAACAATTGGGCTCGACAGATTATAATAGGCAGCACAATAGCTTGGCAGTAATACATCACTGATACTGCCAATATTTGTTGTTTTCGTGAAAATTGGAGCGCCTTTCTCCTTCTCATTGTTCTCTGATCGTTGTTGACTTGGGGTAGTCGGAGTCTTTGGCACTGAAGGTGAATGTGACAAGGTTATCTCTTCTTCATTTGTCCAATGCGTTGCAATACCACTTGATAAAATAATAATACCTGTTTGACTTGCTATATGATGGAAAGTGTTTTTCCCATTCAGGTCTTGGATAGGTATTGGAGTATAGGAGTGTTGGTTCGTAGTATTAGCAGTTGTACCAGCGCCTGCTGTACCTGGTGCAGAACCTTTCTCATTATTCGTCACAGACGCCTCAGAAGAATTGTTTTCTTTCACTTTCAATTCATAATCTGCAAGAATATACTGTAAGGAATACTTCGATCGACCATAATGTTCGTCACAATCCTCGTAAAGATTTGTATGATTCTCATAATGATGGCTAACATCCATTCCTTTTCTTGTATTAATATTATTATTCGTTGGCGTGTCAGTCTTAGACTGTGGGATGAGGAATTGCACTGGTTTGAGACTTTCTTTCCGCGGTGCTTGATTCACTTCAGCATTAATACTTGCATCATCATTACTACCAATGAAGAGTTCAGCGGCATTTCCGTCAGATTGAATTGTTTCATAGCTTCCTGACTTCACTACAATCATTTCTTCGGATGGATTAGCAATTAGCGAGTGGTCGGATGACGTGCCCTCAGGATTGGGAGCCTCTTCTAATGTGATGGCTTCTGTTCGAGGTGGTTCCTCTATCATGGTCGTAACCGTGTCCTCAGCGCAAACTCCAAAGGCTTTACCCGTGCAGATAATTTTCCACGTAGCAGTAGATGACTGTAATATGTACTGCAACCACTCAGCTTGTTCCTTGCCCAGATAATCACAACCCAACGATATTTTCCCTTGCATTCGACGACTATCTAAGATGATTAACTGGACATCACCACTTATCATAATGCTGCGATAGAGCATGCGACAAGATTGAGGACTGTCTTGGTCAGGGAGTATCGTGCGAAGTGGAACCACCGACGGATCTGGCTTTACCTTGTGTCGACTGTTAGTCGTCGGAGCAGGAGGAGCAGGCGGTAGATCATAAGCATGAATTAAAGGGAATCCCTACAGAGCAATTTAAATAAGACGCGCGATTTAGTCAGAAATAGGAAGGTACCTGTAATAATGCTTGCAGTTGAGGAGAGATTGGCGGTCGTTTCAACACTGGTGCTGGTGGAACATGTGTGCTTCCAGCAGAAGACGAAGCAAGAGGTGGCTTTGATGGTTTCCCTCCACCTCCACCTCCACCTCCTTTCTTCTTCTTATCATCTTCTAATCCATACTTCTTCTGATACTTCTTAAAGTCATGACGATATTGCTTATAGATGCTTTCCTCCCATTTCAATAACGATGAACTTTGTGGATTGCTATCCCTCCAAGCAATCAAAAGAGAAGATTGAAAAGATTTAAACAGGTTATCCATGTTACCATCCTCTAATAGCTTGCGCAACGGTGGAGAGTTGATAGTTGTATGTTCGGAGATATTATTCAAAAAGTAATACAACTGTGTCCCGTAATATTGCAAGATCAAATCTTCTAATGACGAGGAATACGACATCTGTTGTTGCAGTGTTTCCAATTGTTCGTAGAAGTTATGTTCAAATATATCACCGAGGAAACAGGTGTACAGAGGAAGAAGGCCAGTAGAGGAAGTATTATTACCGATGTCCAATGCTAAATCATCCTTCTCTTCGTTTGTTAGAGGAGCTAAGTCAGCCGAAAGAGTGCTGGTAGACTTCGGAATCGTCTTAGGCCAACGATTCTGCAAGAAAGTGAGAGGTAATTGTCCAAAGAATTGTAATTTTAATAAACTTTGACGATCATAGGGAAAGCTGTGATGAACCGAATAATCAGCAAGAACAGATGAATGAGATGTAAACAATGAAAAGGTAGGATCTGGAATTGTCCAAAATCGGTTAACATTGGCATATCTTGATAATAACTCCGTTGCAAATGCTATTTCTTCTAAATACTTTTCTCCGTCAGATTCTTTCATCTCGAGCATTGAAGAATGAAACTTCGCATCAATAGTCATAGTTGCATCATCCCAAGGGATTGCGGCAGATCGAATATAATAAGACTTCTTCTCTTGCAGGTTCGGTAAATCAAATACTTTGGATGATAATAGATGACCCGTCAGGTTCCAAGATGACGACGAAGAGGAACTTTGATCCACAGAAGAGGAAGGAGGATAATGATAGATTTTATAAGTTTTCAAAATGGATTGAAAGTCTTTCTCAGTCGACAGCTGCACATAGATGACGCCGGACTTGTAAGGTTTGAGTACACAGCGAACTGAGTTCATGTTTAAAGGAACAACGAAAGGTCCCCATTCGATGCCTGATTCCATACAATGAATTAATTGAGTAAGATAATCTTGAGTATGAAGTTGCCGAACAGCATGATTCGCTCGGAAATTCAACCTTTCTTGAGCGGCAAGTTTATCATTCTCTCTTTGTTTCACTGCATCAGGATGAGCCCAAAGAAGATAATCACTCAAAAACTTTAAAGAATCAAATCCATATTCGTATTGAAAGAGTGGTTCGTCATCATCACACTTTAATCCTCCAACTGCAACAAATTGTTCCTCTGTGATTAATGGTGTTGGATCAGGATTTCTGCCGTAGGGATATTGTAAATAGTTATTTTTCTTTGCAAATTCACATAATTCCTTAATACCAGCTTTAATAATACCATTTAAAACTTGTAATTTCTCAGGATAACTACCAATTTCCTCCATGATTACCTTCTTCGACAAAGAAAACGAATTCAAAATAAAATGAAACCGTTTGCCAATAATAAAATTGATTTTCTTCAAACTCGTTATTTACAAAAATCGATATCATGTCTTGAAAAAGAAAAAGAGAAAAGCTAAGTTTTTTTTCCAGGAAAAAGTGTGGAATTTGAAACAAAAACTTGTCATCAAAGATTTAGAGCGAGTGAAAGTATTTCCATATTATACAAGCAACCAAGAGACAGAGACAAGCGAACAGAGTGAAGGAGTTACATATTTAAGGAAAGGACGTTTGAATATCTAATCGAAAGAAATTCTCCTAACTTGTTTTGATCTTTTGTGTGTCTCTTTTTTTTTTTCTTTTTTCTTCAACGCGCTGTTTGTTTATTACAGTGCACCAAACACCTCTTCCCGCCTTACTCTCTTCTTCTGAGATCTTGCCGTGTCCGCGGTACCTTTATTCTTTTTCTTACTTCTTCTTATTTCTTTCTACCTGATCTTTTTACCTTTTATTTCTCCCTTCTGATTAAGAAAGCGATTCCCAACAGTCATAACCAACCATGGGCGGTTTCGAGTTTGGCTCCATTAACGACCTTGATCCTATGGTCTCGCTTTATTCCTTTATTGGTGTAGTTTTATTTTTAATTTTCTTTGATTATGTCACAGGTGTAATCGAATTTCTCCTTGAAAGATCACCACTATATAACCGCATGCTTCAATTAATCTATAAAGAGCTTATGTTAATGGGTTTGGTCTCCTTTGTTGTGATCATGTATTCTTCTTTTAATCAAAGTGCTTCAGATCATCATTCTTTGGACTATAAAGTACTTCAATCCATCGATTTTGCTCATATTCTTCTTTTCTATGTAACTCTATTCTTCGTATTACATGCATTTTATCTTATGGCATTATCCATTGGTAATGAGAAAAATTATTATAAAATTGCCGCAGAAGAACCAAAATCAATGATCCATAAAATCCAAACATATTCCCTGCAATATCCCTTCTGGAAGTATTTATTTGAATCAAATTATTGGCCTTTCTTTAAATTAAAACATAATATTGAATTTCACTTATTAAAAGATTTATTTGAAAAAACTTATTTATTATCATTAAATTTTGATTTTCCTGCTTATTTATCATTATCTTATGGTCGTTATGCATTAAAAACGATTAATCGTAGTCTAATCACATGGTTAGTCTTTCTTGTTGGTCTTGTATTAAACTTTTGTCGTATTGTATCAAAAGGATTAGCATGTTCACATTCGAATATTAAACATGATAGTCTTTCGCATGCAGATGTTAACTGTGATGATTATACCATTCGAATTTTCCTTGCTTCCGGTGTTATTTTATCTGTTTATTTCTTATTCTTAGTTGGTTTAAGTCAATTCTATAAAGGAAGGTAATACTTCAATCGAGAATATTCGTGTTTTCTCATCTGACAGTTCGTATTGTTCATAGACTTTTATCATTTGGTGAAATAAAGGAGCCATCGGAATATTTGGATTATTTGAGACGGAAAGAGAACGAACGATTGGTAAAAGCACTTATAATATTATAGTCTTCTCAGTATTATAATCATTTGTAGACCAACGTAATGACCGAAGAATTGCATGATCTTGAAAGATATCATAATCGTGAATTAAAACATGAAATTGAACATGAATTTCATTCCAATGAAGAAGCAGAAAGTGAAGAAGAACCTGAGATAGTGTACGTTCACTCAACATATTTATCAAAGACCATTTATTCATATTATTCTATAGTTTTCTTGCAACAAATTTGTTGAAACTGACGAAATTTTGTGGAGAGACGTTTTCTAAACTACGAATGAAAATTCGTTTGACGATGGCGCAGCTCCTTAGTAATCGAGGTAATTTTAGTAGTACAGTTTTTCACTCTTTTATTTTTAATCTTGCTTATTCTCTTAATTAGTCTCACGTTCCAATAGCAGCAATAAGCAATCTTTATTAACTCTTAGTGCTAAGAAGGAACGAGAGAAGAATCGTCGAGCAAGTGATTTTCATCTTGGCAGTTTCCCGAACCATCAGCATTCCTTTACTCAAAATACTATTAAGAAGGCTGAACATATTCCTTTAAAGAAGAAACTGTCAGTGCGTTTTATTAATCATCAGCGTCAATCTATGTTGGTTGTGAAAAACCATCATGAAGAGCAATCAGCTGAAACGAAGAATAAGTTCGTCATTCCTGTCATGGAAGAGAAAAAGAATGATGCTCCTGATTCCCCTGCAAAGGAAACTGCCACTCTTTTAGTGGCTCGAAACGGAGAAGTAACAAGAGATACTCCAAACGAGACCAACGATAATCCTTCTTCCCCGGTGAAGCGTGTCTCTTTCTTGTCTCCTATTACTACGAGTATGAATAAAATTATTCCGGAACCAACAGAGCCTGTCACTCCTTCAGCGCAGTTAAAAGGAAAATTAAATGATTTAAAACATTCCTATCGTTCCATGGAAATTCATTCAATCTTTCTCTTCAACAATCCTAAATTATATTTCCGGTAAGTAAATCTATTGCTATTATAATGATTTTAGTATACTAACTAATGTTACAGTGCGATTGAGCTTGCATTAATGTTCACATGTTTGTATTCTGCTATTTGGGCGACAAATATGATCACAATGATTCAATTTGCTGAATATTCTGATGCATGGTCAGATGCCGTGCAACTTTTCATGTAAGTTATACTTTTCCATACACATCTTTGATCGATTCATTGTTATTCCTTCTTCTTCTGTGGTAGGGTTTTGCCGATTGTGTGGGGTCTATTTTGTCTCGCACATATTGCAGAGGATGCTTCTCTCTTATCTGCAATGACTGAATTGAACCTTTCTGTCGTTCGTAAGTCTTTTTCGTGAATTGAAGGTTGTAATTTCTTATTTATCTTCTTGTAGATGATGTTCTTGTACAAATGGAAGTCACAGAAGAAATAGTCAACGAATTAAGACAAAGATTTCGAGAAATATTAGAACAAAACGCGAAGTCCACTTCACGAGATGAAGTAAGTGACCCTTCCCTGTTATGGAATTCACCTTTATTAACTGCTTTCCTTCTAGTTTATTGATAATATCTTTAACGAAATTGATGAAGATGGCAGTGGGTTCATCGATCGTGATGAATTTCGTGGTTTATTAAGAAAACTTCAAATAACCTTCAGTAATTATCGTTTTAAGTTGTTATATCGTGTGATTGATGCAGCAAATGATGGTTTAATCTCTCGTGATGATTTTAAGGCATTTATTGTCCCCAATGACATTACAAATCCTGCTTCTGTAGCTGCGGCTCATAGACCTCGATTTACGTCAGAGGATATTGGTAATGAGATGTTATCATTCCAACGTAAGAGAAGTCATACAGCTGAGGATATCGGGGCTACTCGTTCGCAAAGAAAACAGCTCAGTGCTGTGGACGAATTACTCAACGACGAAAATACTCCAGTTAAGAGAATTATTGATGTTATCAGTGAAAAGACGGAGTTACCTGAGATTATCTATGAAGATTCCGCGCAACCAATCAGCAACCGGGATATTAGATCGCTACGATTAGAATCTTTGGCTGACGAGGACACGAATTACCTCGGATTAGCTTTAGAGACTGATGGACCTTTAGCTGCTCATATTGAAATGTGATTCCCTTTTCCTTCATTTTCTTATTTCTGCTTCTTTTTCATTCTCCTCATTCCAACCTTGTTCAATCTTCTTCCACCCTTTCTTTCTTCTAATGAATTTTTTTGCTTTTCTTTCATTCTGATGGTTCTTCTTCTTCAACCTTTTTCCTCATGATAAAACACAACAATTGTATGAAGCAATACAAAGACCTCAAGAACTTATTCTGCTTCTCTTCACAACTGCTCATCTTCTTCCACCTATTTCAAATATTGAACGTCATCCTACCTCTTTCTTTCTTTTCTCATTGATTTTTGTTTTTTTGTGTTTTCATTCCTCATCACATTTGAATCCTTTGTCTATGAAATAACAGCACTTACAACAAGATAAGAGTTGTGTCATATTTATATCTTTTTGCTCCTGAGATTTAATTTGTTGGTGGTTGTTTGCCTGATATTCTCTCTGTACGTGCTCTGATAGTTGCATGAAATGAATTCAATCAAGGAAGAGAGAAACTTGCAATAATATTGTATTAAATCACTAATGGAACAATGAAATTGTTAAATTATACTTAGTAAAAGAATAATAGTAATTATAATACTACTCATACTCGTATGTGAAAATGAAATTAATTTTACATATTTATAATAATTCTAATAATAATAATAATTGTGTTTTTGTAGTAGTTGGTAGACTTATTATGATTGATGTTTTCTTTATTTTAAAGTAATAAATAATGATTTTATAGGACTTGTGTATAGAGGGAATATTGAGATATCTTTTTATTTACATGAAGG
>VFQN01002889.1_pt1 | contig 25592 bp, 39 predicted proteins | sample 3512371 | NCBI WGS metagenome assembly VFQN01 (sample SAMN10412370, study PRJNA504923) | tailings metagenome | isolation source: Replicate 2 from Balatoc abandoned mine | place: Philippines: Itogon, Benguet | collected 2017-08-28 | reverse complement strand
CAGCTGCCGTACGACGTCGCGCTCCTGCTGCGCGTCCATGCCCCAGCACGCCACCACGCCGTAGTCAAAAAAGAACACGTCGCGCCCCGGCTCGCCCCACTCGCCACGTGACAGCTCTAGCCGCATGACCTCGGGGTACTTCCGTACGACAGCCGCGCCGTACGTGGACACCAGGTGCGACTCGAGCTCGCGCCGGTCGAACGCCGCAGCCACGCAGTACAGCGAGATGCGGGCTGTCGTACTCGCTGTAACCGCCCCTGCTGTGTCGAGTGCACCGGCAGACGAAGCTCCCGACGCAAATGCGGGTCCGTTGTGCGAGGCCTTTGCACGGCTGCTGCTGCTGCTGCCGTTGCCGGACTGGGAGACGGCAGCAGGGGAGGTGCTGGCGCCCGCACCGGCGCCAGCCGCAGCCGCCGCCGCCTTTTCGGCGGCTGCGGCGGCGAGCGGGGCCAGAGCAGCGGCCTCAGAGGAAAGCTGGGCGGCGCGGGCTGAGGGCTCCAATGGGTCGGCGGGTGGTGGGCCCTGGAGGTCCATGCTTCCATTTGGGCTGTCGGAAGGGCTACCCTCGCTCCCACTGGCGGAGATCATATCTGGCCAGTCGATGGAGGCGAGCGAATCCGAGTTGTCAAGGACCCCCCGGAAGCTGCTGCCGCTGCTGCTGCTGCTGCTGCTGCTGCTGCTGCTGGTGGTTGTGTCGGTTGTGCTTGCTGTGTTTGTCCGGCTGCTGGCACGGCCGAGGGTGTATGGAAACGCCTTGCTGCTTCCCCCACCGTTCTGGGTGCTGTTTACGCCGTTGGGGCGTTGCTTGGAGGCAGATAGTGGTGTGCAGCAGCTGGCGGTTTGACGGCCGTTGCGGAGCAGCCGCATCCCGCTGGGTCGGGGCCAGGGCTGGCGCGAGGTGGTGCAGGGTGTTCCGCCGTCCTCGCCGCAAGCGCTACTAGGACCGCCCATAGTGCTGTTGCGGCTGGCAAAGCATACGTGCGAGGCGCTGAGGTTGGTGTGGGCGGTGATGGCAGGTGGTGGTGTGGCGTGCAGGGGGCGACGGGACAGGGCCATAGGCCCATGTGCCCCGTGCCCCCACATCCGCGCCGCGGGCAGCTGGACGCTGGCAGCATGCGCAGCCATGTGGGTTAACTGCAAGTACCGATAGGCTGGCTCCACACCAAGATACAACGGGGTTGAGTCTCTTGATTTGGCTGATGCTATGGGCCAGGGAAAGCTGCGGGCTGGACTGCTCGGGTCCAGCGCTGATGCCGATAGCTGTTGGGGGTCGAGGCACAGGGACAGGAGCGCGATGGTTTAGGAAATGACAAGTCATTAACGTTGAGACGTACTTATGTTTTTGAGCGCTCATGTATCATAGTTTCCGCAGTGGCGCAACCAGGGAAGTTGTCAAACGGCATTCCTACGCCACCACATTGGATTGTTTCACAAAGCGCCGTTGTGCCCGATATGTCATCATGCGAGTGAGTGGCTTGCCTTGTGATTAAGCCGCGGCGCCGAGCGGTCGGAACGTATGAGCTCGGCGGGTGACAAACCGCTTGCAGGGCGAAGGGAGTAACCTCACGTCGAGCTAAGTTTTAAAAGTATTGGCTCTAACGGCTTCTGTTCTCAAGTGTGCATGTAAGCATGTGCACGCAAAAGTCCGCATATATGCGGTCCGCTCCGGAACCCACGTTCCGACAGACAGGCAAAGCAACACCAAGCGGCTGAGCGAAAGACGGGATTGAACCTACAGTACAAGCTGTGATGTAAGTCAGAGCACGATAAGGACTCGGGCGCTCCGTCAGGCCAAGGCATGAGGCAAGGCTTGTGCGCGTGACGACAGTGCCTGCGCACATACAAATGTGCCCCCGAAAGGCAGCCATGGCGTTCTCAACCCAATTACCGACTGCATCCAGGCTCATATACGTTCCATATCCTTTCTTGCAATCCAATCTGCACCAAGTGCTGCCGCAACGTGCCACCACACTAGCGCAGAAGCGCACTTGCTACCCTAACCTGCCCTAACCATCCTTCCACGCCCAGGATCACTTGCTACCCCGCACGCCAGCCATTCCCGACAACCCCTCAACTCCCTGGGACGACCACACCCATATCTCCACAATGTGGCCCTCCCATACACACAAAATTTGACAGACACCATTGCCAACCCAGAGAGCACAACCACCAAACCGACATCGCACGCCGCACCCTCAAAGCTACACCCTCCTCCTGCTGGAAGACGACGACGACGTACCCGGCCGCATCCCCGCCGTACCGCCGTACCCTCCCATCCCCCCTGCCGTACCAGCTGCCGTACTCCCCGGCCTAGGCCCCGCCGCATGACCTCCCCCCATCCCACCCCTCGCCACACCCCCGTACCCATACCCCGCCCCAGCTCCCGCCTCCCCTGCAGCTGCGTAAGCCCTCGACAGTGTGGCCCCCGCTCCCCCGCTGCGAGTGGCAGTGGGGGCCAGGGACCGGGTGCTGCTGCTGCCGGGTCGTGGCGGCACCGGCTGCTGCTGCTGGTACCCCCCCTGTGCGTAAGCGTGTGGGTGCGGACGTGTGGGCACGGCCGAGCTGCCCGGCCTCGACCCCCATGCACTGCGCGGCCCACCACCTCCGCCATTAGCACTGTTCCCACTGCTACCCAACATCCAGTTGGCGGTGGAGTTGCTGGTTCCAGGGCGCGAGGGGTAGTACGCCGGGGCCCGCTGGGATGCGGTGAGGGGCATGCCCGACGGCGGGCGCGCGGTGGGGCTGGCGGCGGCGGCGCGGGAGGGTGCGGGGTAGGCTGGCCCGCCGGGTCCGCCGGCTGAGGGCCCGGGCTGGTAGTCTGGCGGGGCCCAGGCGGTGGCGGGGGCCAGGGTGGGGAAGGCGCGGGAATGGGCGTCGCGGAGGGCGGCCTGCAGCCGGATCAGTTCCTCAGACTGGGGGAAAAGGTGGAGGAAGAGGGAGGGGGGTAGTTTAACAGGTTAACAGCCGGCCCGGCAAACTGCGGTCCTCAAAGATGCACCCACGTGCACGCGCCCGGCGACGCTTCCGCCGCTGCTGCCCATGCCTCATAACCGCCCGCCTGCCTTTGAAACCCCCGCTTTGTTCGCCGCACTTCCCCTGCCCGACCTGCTGCTTGGCAACGTCCCCGGGTCAAGGTTTCCTCGCATGCGTCCAGACATTAAACACGTGTCCCGCAAGGTTCCCACCCTGCTCCCCCAACAGCGCCAGCAGCTGGTTTGTGAGCTCACGTACCCTACAACCCGCCAGTGCGACGGACCAGTCCACCCCGCACCCTCTCCCGTGGGTACACTGGGTTTCCCCCGCCCCCTAAACAGTCCCCACCTGCTGCTTGGCGATGTCCCTGAGCTGCGCGTTGGTGACCACGTTGCGCATGTGGCGCCGCGCCGCCGCCTCGTCAGCGGCCTGGCTGCCGGACAGCATGGTGTGCATGCGCTGGCTCTCCTGCGGTGAGTGGGTGGTTGCATGGGTGTGTTGGGGGTCAAGGCGATGTCTGAGAAACCAAGGCAGAGGTGGAACGCAGCCAGGCAGGCAGCAGGAGCACACGGCCCACTAGCACACTCACCCTATCCATGCTGCTCCATGTCTTTTCGCTCCCTTCACCCTCTTTGCGAACTCAACCAACCCACCTGGTACGCCGTCCCCGCCGCCACCTCGGCCACCGCCAGCTCCCCCGCCTCCGCGCCCCCCCTCGCCACCCGCGCCTGCAGCGCCTCCGCCCGCCGCTGCCGCAGACCCAGACGGTGCGCGTGCAGGCGGGCGCTGCTGGCGGCAACCACCGCCAGGCGGGCCTCCTCGTTTATACGGTCGGCCAGGGTGGGGTCGCGCAGGGCGGCCTGGGAAGCCGGGGTTGCAAGAAAGGGTGCATGATAGGTGCTATTGGGGTGGAGCACGCGTATGCCAGTCGGTGACGAGTCCATGCGTCAACCCTCACGCACACTGCTAATACACACGCGCGCGCCTGCAGCTCCTTTGTGATGTGCAGCAGCTGCAGCTCTGTGAGTTGCACAGGTGCATACCCGCACCCAGTTCACCCACAAGCATGCTAATACATACCTGTAGCTCCTTTGTGACGTGCAGCAGCTGCAGCTCCGTGAGCCGCTGCGCCGCGTGCCTGCCCGCCAGCTCCGCAGCCCCCGCCTCCCAGGCCGTTACGTGGATGGTGCGGCGGGTGGCGCGGAGCGTGTCCAGCAGCTCAATCTGCAATGCAGCAGCAGCATATATCAGCAGCAGGGCATTTTGTACCCTACCCTATCTTTCTCTCCGAAAGTCGCCACTGTGTGCTGGCTAGGACGAGAAACGTGCTTGCCCTTCCCCTCCCCCAACCCACCTTGCCCTCCCCCCTGTCCCCGATCTCCTCGTTCAGCGCCTCCACACGGCTGCGGTGCAGCACCACCGCCCCTGACAGCACGTCGCCGTAGCCCACAACCTCGCCGGGCAGCTCGGGCAGCTCAACCTGATGGGACAGAGGGAAACCGTTTCAGCGTCGTCGTGCAGTAACAGTGTGCATGGTAGTGCAAACAATCCTAAGTAAAGCCGTCGCCTCGCCGGCATAGCCAAGCAGCTCAACCAGATGGGGCGGACGCGGTTGCGTGGAGGCAGAGTATGCCTGTCATGAGTAGCTACCGCACGTAAAAGGTGGCCACGACCGCGCCAGGTAGGATCCTCCCCACCTGCCCGTTCTTGAGCCGGTACGTGAGGCACACGTCGGCGGCGGCGCGGGCGGCCCCGTCCCGCAGCGCAGTAGCCCTGGTGCCCGCCTCCTCGATCTGGGGGTGGGGCAAGCAAGCGGCCATGGATAACGGTGAACGGGTGCGGGTGCGGCACAGCTGAAGGACAACACGTGGCTTAGCGACCTTGCAAGCCAGGCTGTTCGCACCTGCGCCTCCGCCTCCCAGTCCTCTGCCTCTTGCCACTCCATCTTCCCCCCCCCCCTTTGACACCTGTCGGTCGCACGCCTGGCTCTTTACACGTCAATACACACGCTGATACACGCCCCTCACCTGCACCTCCGCCTCCCTGTCCTCTGCCTCCAGCCAGACCAGATCCCCTCCCCTCCTTCCCACGCCCGTCTACCACAAGCATGTATTCGCACACGCGTTAACACACACGCTAATACACACCCCTCACCTGCGCCTCCGCCTCCCTGTCCTCCGCCTCCAGCCAGTCCAGCTGCGCAGCCAGCAGGCACGCGCGACGCCACGCTACCTCAGCATCCTGCGTAGGGGGTGCGGGTGCGGTTACGTTTCGCCGTGACCGAGACCTAGGCGTGTACGGCAGCAGCAGACTCTTCTTGTCGGCTGTTCCGCATTTGTCCCGGCCATACCGGCGTCCACGAAAGGATGCCATGGGGAAAGACACCACATACACACGTCCGTGATTTCCCCCTCCGCTCCCCTCGCCTGCCACCTCCAGGCGGTGGCGCGTCCACCTCAACCCCAGCAGCCGCACACAGCTGCACAAATCCACGCTAATACACACTAGACCACACCTCCTCCCCTCCCCCACCTTCTCCAGGCTGTGCCGGGTGTTCCTGAACTCCAGCAGTCTTATCCACAGCGCGTCCTCCATGCCCTCGGGCCGCTCGCCGGAGGTAAGGGGGTCATCGTCTTCGTTGCCCTCGTGCCCGTTTCCGGGGTCCTGGAAGGGAGGGGGCGGTGGTGTGTAGTGCAGGGCGGCAATGCAGGGTGGTATGTGTTAAACGGTCATCAGGACGCAGGGGGGTCGTCTGAGGTCCTGGTGTCGAAAGTGTTCCAGGCAGGGCCGCGATGCAGGATGGCACGATTCATGTTGGACGCTGGAGCACGTGTGTCGGCCCCCATTGCATACCCGCTTGCACCCCTTCCAACCTACCACTACACCAACGTCCTTGCTGGCCTTCAACACCATAACTCGCCCCCACCTCGCCACTGGCGTCCCAATCCCACCTCCAACATCCCTCCCACCTTAAATTAACACCTAAGGCCCCTTGCTGCCCCCCAATACCCCCTTCCGCCCTTACCACCCCCACCTCATTGCTGTTCAGCCCGCCCCAAACCGCCACCATCCCCTCCACTCTACGCACACGCACACACCCGCGTGGCCCGCAAAACACCCAACACAAATAGCCCACCTCGTCGCTGTCGTCCCCGCGGCCGTGCTGCACGGAGCTGCGGCTGACCTGCGGGGGCGGTGATACACGCAGAAGGGGTCACACATTCGTGCTGGGGATGCCGCAACCCACATTTCATTGAGCTCGAGGCAGACTCTGCGCTCAAGCCTCAAAGCAAGGTGGCCCACCGGCCAAGCGGAACTGAAAGTGCCATGACACGGCGCGCCCCAACCTGCCAATCACGCCCCCGTGGCTCACCTCCCTCGCCACCTTGCCCCCCACCGCCACCCCCGCGCTGCTGCCCCCGCTGGCCAGGCCGCCCTCCGCCGCAGCATCCGCCATGCCCACAGCCTGCAGGGGGGAAAAGACAGCGCATGCACACGCAGCAAGGGCACGTTGAGTGAAGGTGGGCTGCGCCCTACAGCTATAGTTACAGTTACACGCCCACAGCCTGCGCGGAACGGGGAACAGGAAAAATGTCACATCGACTGGACCTCCCTTCGATGATAGCATTCCCTGAGTGCATGCTGTAACCCTAATTCGACTTCCGCTAACCCGTCGCAACCCCACCTGCGGGCTGAACACCCTGACCGCCGCCTCCACCGCGAATGGGTCCATGCTGTCGGGGTCGGGGGCGCTGCCTAGGCCCAGGCCCAGGGGGCCCAGATCAGACACCAGCGCAGACATGGGCAGGCCTGCATGGGGACCAGGGGCCAGCAGGAACGGGTACCAAAAGGACATGACCGTGTGCGCAGTACGACAAAAGGCCTGCTGATGTACACCTAGAGCGGGTGCGATGTGCCAGGATTCGGCACAAGGGTTTTTTTTACTACTTACTACTGAAAAGTTAGTTATCTGTAAGAGCGCCCCACAAACCCAGCTACAGCGCACCCGTGCCCCACCCTATCCCACCCGTGCACCCTACACTCTCCCACACCCGCACTTTCCCCGTACCCACAACCACATCTTACCATCCGCCACCACCTGACGCGCGACATCCACCCACACCGCGCCCACACCGCGCCCACACCCTAAAGCCCCTCGCCACTCGTCGTCGTCCCCTCACCCTCCCCCCCCCCCTTTTTTCCCACACCCCACCCCCTCACCGTCCGCCACCATCTGTAATGCGGCGTCCAGCTGCCGCCCCGCCCGTGCCACCAGCCCACGCAGCCGCCCGCCGCGGCCCCCCCCCCCCCCCTCCCCCCCCCCCCCGCCGCGGCCCCCACCCTCCCCTCCCCCCCCTCCCTGCTCTCCCACCCCCGCCGCCCGCTCCCGGTCCGCGCCATCCGTGATGCCCCGCCGCGTCCATGAGCGCGGCAGGGAGCGGCTGCGGCCGCCCGCCATACGGGTGCCGTGCTCCAGGGGCTGCATGGGCACATGGCATGCGTAGGAGGTAGTGATACACTTATCATCTAGCTTTGCAGGCGTGGTGGTTATAGGTCCATCTGTCATACTGCATACATGCATGGGCAGGTTGACAGGTTAGGGGAGGTAACGGTGTACTCCTATCAGCTTTGCAGGTGCGGTGTTTTCCAAGGTCGAGCTGTCGTACTCCAGGGGCTGTTGGCACGTGTCAAGTCGTGTAACTTTACTATTGTGTTCGCAGGTGTGCATATGTTGGGAATGGTAGCCTTGGAAGGTGGGCATGTGCAAGCATGCAGGCACTGCGATCCGGCCTCCGCGGGCGCAGGAGCGCGCGGAACGGAGCCCAAAAGGGACACGGGGGTGGGCCTTGCGGCTTCCGCCTGAATCAAACCAAGGGGATCACCCACCGACGCGGGGCGGTCGGCCTGGTGCGCCTTGGCGAAGTTGTGCAGGGGAGACCCCGGGCGCTGGGGCGGGAGGGCCGTCAGAGCCAGGTCGCGCACCACAGCCCTGAGGAGCGCCAGTGCGCATGGGGGCAAATGGAGGGCTGTTCAGTCAATGTGCGGCAACATGAGATCATATTAGGAGGGGTCCCCTGAGAAGTGCGTGTCAGCACGCAGGGGGAGGGAAGGGACACGTGTCTTGTCGGGTTGGCGGCGGGGGGAGTGCGTCACGGCCGGGGGAACGGCTGACACTAGCCCCCGGACGGTCACGACACCAAGACATGCATGTCGTGCGTAGTTTGGGAGGGCACGATGAGGCAGTGAGGGTAAGACGCCGCGTGCGCAGGGAGCCTCGCGGCATTCCCGCACTGGCCCAAGGTAAGGAAGGCTACCGAGGTTGTTTCAAGCGGCTGATGACTCCCAAACTGGGCGGGGTGAGCAGCATGTTTGGCCGCACGCTATCACACATGACCCATCGCAGCCCCCACCTCGGCGTAGTGAGCACCATGTCCGGCCCCGCGGGCCCCGACCCTGACACCGACAGCGACGAGTCTGCGGGCGCCAGTCGGCGGCTGGGCCCCCGGGCTAGGCTCTGCTGCCGACCTGCGGGGAGGAAGGACGGGTGTGCCAGGTTAAAAAGACAGGCTCGTGAGGGATGGCATGAGCCCGGTTATCTGTCGCAGCTGAACGGAAGGTATGTAGTACTTGGGTTGAGAAGTACACGGGTAGTAAAGTGGCAGTGGTTAGGAGGTGTTGCATGCGGGAGGCAGCGGGCACAGCACATGCACGGCTGGGCAAGAGGCCGAGAGTCCGGGGCGGGGTTCGCAGCCTGTTGCCATGCTGGTACCGGTACTCACTCGGCGACGCGGCCAGGGAGACGGACCGCGACAGCGCGCCGCTTGCCGCGGGGGGCTGCGGCCCGGGCGCCTCCAGCGCCGCCGCCAGCGCAACGCCCTGCGGTTGAAACAGGCGGCAAAAATGGTGTTTTTCAGAAAACGTATTCGCAGAGTGTTGAAGGCGAGCCTGCAATGTGCATATCATGCCCCAGCATCCCACTTCCCACGGCACCTCAGGGCACTTCCCCAGCAGCTCCAGGGGTGTCCAGGACACCGCCACACCAACCGCTAACCAAAGAGGTACTATCAGGTTCATTACAAACCCCATCTCCCGCCCTGCTCCCCTCCCTACCTCTGGGCTCTTCCCCAGCAGCTCCAGCGGTGTTCTGGGCGGCAGCGACGCACCCGCCGCCCGCCACCCGGGGCCGTCCAGGTGCGGCCCCCTGTCCCGGTACACCGCCTGCGCGTCGCCCCACAGCTCAGCACGGGAGCTGAACTCGCGACGGAACGCCTTGTCCACCTGCGGAAGTAAAGGTTGAAAGCAAAAGCGTTCACATGGTTGTATGTGTATACAAAATTCTTTTTCGCATAGTATGGCGCCAACAAGAGCACCAACGCTGGTGTTCTTGGGTATGTTCTGTGCATTGTCATTGCCCTTGGTCCCCTGAACGCTAATACACACCCGCATGCTTTACAGCCGTGCTACTGTCATCAAGGGCCCGTCACCGGTAAGTCACCGCCAAGCAGTGCCTGAGCGGCAGACACACCCTCTACCACGCACCATACACCTCACCAAATGCTAATACACACGCACCTGCTTCTCAGCCGTGCTGACGTCCTCCAGCGCCCGCGTGGCCAGCGCCAGCCGGTGCTCCAGCGCCGCCAACAGCGGCCCCCGCCGCGCCCGCCGCCCCGTCAGCGCCGCCAGCTGCGCCCCCAGCGCCTGCCGTACGGCATCAGCGCCCGCCAGCGCGCCCGCCGTGGCGGCCGTATCCACCGCCTGGCGCTCCAGGTGCACCAGCTCCATGTCGATGCGCACCTGGGGTTGTGGGTTAGCAGGAATTGTGTATTAACATGTGGGTTAGTGTGGAGGTGGGTGTGGGTGTGGGCGCGTAGGATAGTGGTGTCCAGGGCCTAGCGCTCTAGGTGCACCAGCTCCATTCCCATGTGCATCGGAGGTTGTGTGTTAGCACAAGGTGTGTACTGGCGTGGACGATATGGGTGCATGGGGAACCTTGCTGCTTGTTTGCCATGGGCATATCCGGTCGTGCGGCATTGCTTGCAACACCACTGTTGACCGTTCCCTTACTCCCTGTGCCGCTCCCCCACCTTTGCATGCGCCAGTCGCGCCACCTCGGTGTTGACCCCCGCCGCCGCCTCACACAGCTCCACCTCCAGGGCACGGCGCTCGGCCTCCAGGATGCGCCGCTGCTTCTCGAGCTCCTCAGACAGCTCCTGGGGTGTGGGTCAAGGAAAGGGCGCATGCGTGCATGTGTATTAGCACGTGCACGGCGCTCAGCCTCCAGGACGCGCCGCTGCTTCTCCAGCTCCTCAGACAGCTCCTGGGGTGTAATTTAAGGGTGCATACCACCAGTCGCGAATTGACGAGCTCGTGCCCCGGGTGTGTCTCTCCCAAAGCTGCACAGCCGGCCCCTGTGACCTCTGCTGCCCCTGCTGACCAGGTCCTACCCACCCACCTGCTTCTTTCGCTCCCACTCCATGAGCTTGAGCCGCTGGTCCTTGGTCAGCTGGCCGGGGGGCAGGTCCATCCAGGGCTCACGGGCCTGGGGGCGGTAAGGTGGGAAAGGGGGGCGGGGGCCGGGGCAGGGTCGTGGAAGCAAGAAGAGCAAGAGTCGGAGTACGGAGGCAGGTCCCTCCAGGGCCCGCGGGCCTGGGGGCGGCGGAGTTGGTTCAGCCGGCAACAAGGGCAGGGGACGGAGTAGGGGGGAGGTCTGTCTAGGGCTCGCTGTCCCAGGGGCCGTGCTTGCGCTGAAACCTTTGCCGCAGCCACCTGCGTTGAAACATCCGCCGCAGCCACCAGCGCCGCCTTGCCGCTCCTGACCCTCCCCTCCTGCAGCCCAAGCGCTCCCTTCCCCCCGAACACCCCCTCATTGCACCCCCGCCCCACTCGCCCGCACCCACCAGCGCCGCCTTGCCGCCCTTGAACCTCCGCGCCGTCTCCGGCGTGCCGCCCATCATCTCCCGTGCCCCTCCCCTCCTCCTTGTCCCTCCCTCCCCCCACCCACCAGCGCCGCCTTGCCGCCCTTGAACCTCCGCGCCGTCTCCGGCGTGCCGCCCATCATCTCCCTCAGCGCCCTGTTGCGGGCGTCGTCGGCCTCAGCGCGCCGCCGGGCCTCATCCTCCTCGGCGGCGGCGGCGGCGCGACGGGCGTGCTCCTCTGGAGACACGTACTTATCCACTGCGTAAACAAGTGCGCAGGGGTAAAGAACAGCATTTTGAACGTGTAGGGAGACGTGCACAAGGGATGCTGCACGGTAGGCACACGTAAACCTTTCTCCCTATGCCCTGCCATGCTCGAACGTGTAAAGTTTCACCTGACAGCTTCGTTTGTAGCAAATGCGTTCCTGGAGACCCTTGCGATCCTCGTCTTCCAGTGCCCACCGTTACCCGTCCCAAGTTGCCAAAGCGTCCCCCTCGTGGCCCACCTTTGACCTCCTCGTCCCGCCCTTTTGCACGTCCTTCGCCTAAGACCTTCCAGTGCCCCACCGTTGCCTGCCCGATGGGCCACCCTCCCAGACCGTCCCACCTTTAAACTCCTCGTCCCGCACCTCTGTCGGTGTTTGTACTCACAGTTCCCACTGCCTCACTGCATTCCCGCATTCAGCATTCGGTAACGCTTCCCGGCACGGTCCACCCCTTTCCCCGTCCACCTTTGACCTCCTCGTCCCGCATTGAGTATTCCAAACCACATTTTTACAAAATATGACTCTTTTAGTATTTTGCAGCTCTGCAGTTGCCCTCCCGGCCCACCTTTGACCTCCGCGTCCCGCACCTCCGCCAGCCCCGCCAGCTCCTCCCCCTCCGACCAGCCGTATAGGCAGCCAGGGGCATGGGAGGGGGCAGCCGCGGGCGCCTCGCCGCACCCCTCCTCCACAGCCAGACGCGTCAGCTCTTTCTGCGTCCACGAACAAGGGCGAGGGCACGGTAAGTTACGGGCGCCGCCCTAATCCTGTCTAGATACATGCTTTGTTACCCCTGCACAACATCCTAATACACACTGCTCTCCCATCTGTTCCCGCACCTGTATCTCCACAATCCTGCTCAGCCGCTCGTCCACCTTGTCCAGCGCCTTCTGCTTGGCCACATTAATATCTATATATTATACAAAAATAAGAAAAATATTAAATTTCCCACCTGTATTTCCACGATCCTGATCAGCCGCTCGTCCACCTTGTCCAGCGCCTTCTGCTTGGCCGCACGCACCGCCTGCCACCGCGCGTTGAAGGAGCGCTGCAGCGCACGAATCTCCTCCTGTGAACATGAGCAAGTACATGGATTTACACTGTACTGTTAATTTGTCGTAACTCTTAAGCGAGTTAAGCTGAAGTGAGGGTGGGGCGTAGCCCATCTGAATGAGAGGTCTAGTAAGGGGAGAGACCTCCTCCTCACAAGAACCGAGGGACACGAAAGGGTCCACAACTGGCTTGCTTGCCATGAAGCAGCTCGTACTACGCCACCCCACACCCCACACCCCACACACACCTTGGCACCCACCTGCACGAGCAGCACCTGCGCCGCCCTACGCCACCCCACACCACACACACGCCCCTCTCGCGTTTTCCGCGTACCCACACCCCACGCACACCCCTTGGCACACACCTGTACGAGCAGCACCTGCGCCGCCCTCCTGCAGTGCGTGTACAGCTGCACCTCGCTGTACAGTAGCCCCGTCTCGCCGTACCCCAACTCCGAGCCCTCAAAGCCCTCCGCATCGCGATTCTTTCGGCCCTCGCCCCCAGTGGCGTCCCCCGCCCCCCGCCCCGCCCCCTCCTCCTCGTCATCCGAGCCCCCTGCTCCCCCATCCCCCCTATGCCCCTGCCCCTGCTGCGCCGCACCACCGCCCTCCCCCGCCCCCGCGTCGCCCTGCCCCTGCTGCCCCCCTGCTGCCCCTGCTGCCGCCGGTGCTTCGCCGTCCTCCGTCCCCAGGTTGAAGCGGCGGGTCATGTCCCCCTTGTACCGCCGCAGAGGCACCACACCGCCGCGCTCCCACGAGGGCATCAGCGCGCGCTCCGCCTGCTCCACACGGCGAAGGAAGGACACCTGCGAGGTAATGGGACGTGAAGGGGGAAAACATGGGGCTGTCGGCGGGGCTGTGGGGTGTGGAGCGGGCCACAGGTGCGTCGTGGGCGAGGCGGAGCTTGACTTGCAGTCTGAGTCTGTAGGCGTGGGTATGAGCGAAGGTCCGCATGCCAGTAGCCGTATGCGTGGACGTGGCCGTGGCTCAACCCGCCCGACCCCGCCCAGTCTCTGGACCCTCCTCCGGCGCCCTCCTCCGTAGCCCGTAGCTCCACACTCCCGCCCCGTGCTACGCATACCCCTACCGCACCTTGCTTCCCTCTCGAAGCTTGAGACCCACCTGTCGCGCCCTCTTCTCCTCCTCCGGCGCCCTCCTCCGTAGCCCGTAGCTCCACACGCCGCCCTCCGCCACGGTGCGGGCAGCAGCCGCCTCGCCGTCAAAGCGGAAGCGCTTCAGCTCCGCAGGGTCCATGGGCGACAGGAAGGCGTACTCCTGGCGTGGGTGTAATACAAGAAAACAGAGTTTGAGCTAAGCAGTACTTGCACAGTTGATGCCTTTGGCCATACAGCTCCGTAGGGTCCATAGGGGACAGGAACGCTGATCCGTGGGGTGGACGGGAGACAGTCACGACCAATCCTGCAAGCCAGGGCCAGGTAAAGCACGTGAACCATGGTCACAGCTGTGAATGTGCTGGCCTGAAAGAGTGCGAAGCTGTACTTAGCGAGCAGCTAGCGACGTAGCAGCAATGCGTCTGCATACGCCTGCATCTGATCGGATGCGCCCTGCGTCCTAACCCCTGCAATGCTTACATTGGGAAGGCCAGAATGTGGTCTGTGTTCTATTCATTGTGTGTGCATACTCCTGAAGCAACCCTGTTAACCCACCTGCAGCGGCATGATGGGCTGCGGCAAGGTGTCCATTACGGCCTGGCACTGCGCCTTGAGCCGCTGACGGATGACCTGGGGGTGTGGGGGCGGGGAGGCGGCATTTCGCGTGTAGCAGTGCAGTTACGTGATGACATTTGCAAATTGTCCTGGGAGAGGCGAGGGCAAAGGGCAAAGGAAGTGGCCTGGGTTACATGGGTGTCGATCATTTAGACAATTATGGGTACGCAACGGGAGCGGTCTAGGGGGTGGCAGCAGAAGCCTTGAGCTGGTGAGTGCAGGCGCGCCGAAGAGGTCCGAGAGCCATGGCGGAAGTTGCAGCGTGTATCATCTGTGAGGATCTGCCATGCCCACACACCACGCACCCGCTTCCCCTACACCCGCCCGCCTACCTCCATGGCCTTCATCTCACGCTGCAGGCGCTCCGTGCTTCCCAATATCACGCTCTGCTTCTGGCCCCTTACAAGCTTGTGTAACGATTAACAATCACAAAGCCCGAACCACGCACCTCCATTGCCTTCATCTCGCGCTGCAGGCGCTCCTTCACCGCTGCGTACCGCGCCTCGCCCGCCCCACGCAGAGACTCCCTCAGCCCCGTGTCGATCACAAACTCGTCGGGCCGCAGCCGCTCCACCTCGTCTGTCGAGGTAGGGGGCACGGAACGCAATAAGTGTTCAAGCAAATTTTACCGGCTACAGCTACAGCTACAGCGCAAGCAGATTTACTGCGACTGCACCAAACGGTCAGTTATGTCTAGTACTAATGGTAATGGTAATCCGGCTGAACGGTGCAAATGGTACAGGGTCCCACCAGCGGCGTCGTTGATCTGCTTGAGCTCCGCGATCTTGGCTGCCCATTCCTTGCAGCGCTCCGCCACGCGGGCGCGGAAGGTGGCCAGGTGGTCGCGGTGCAGCTGCCGTACAGCCTGCGAGTGTACGGCACATGGCACAACAATCTGTACAACACCCGCCCTCGTTGCCCGCTTACTCATCGGTTGGAAGGCAAGGACAATGACCACAAGCTCTTTGTGCACGGCCGGTTCTCTGGACCCATGCCTCCATAAAGGGTATAGGTACCCCACGCACCGCTGATCGCATGCAGGCCCCAATCCCGCACCACCGCAATCGCCCCACACACAGCGCCAACCACGCAGGCCACGCACCTGCAGCCGTGCCGCCTCCCATCCCGGCGCCCCCTCCGCCCCCGTGTGCACCCCCGGCAGCGGCGCACGCAGGTGCACAGGCACCACCCCTCCCAGCGCCGCCCGCTCCATGCCCCGGGGCCGCGGGGGCCCCGCCACCACGAACAGGGAGGAGCGACCCATCCCCGCCCCTCCCCCTGGCAGAAAGCTGGGGCTGGAGCCGCGCAGGCCCCCTGGGCCGTGCGAGGCCAGGGGAGGGACTATGGAGGTACGGGCGGCGGCGCGAGTGCGGTGGGCGGCCAGGCCGAGCTCCAGGACCTGGTGGGTTAGGAACAGAAAGTGACACGGGGGTTAGCATCAGTAACATTAAATGACGTGAGGGTTGGGTCAAGTGAGCTGGGGCGCCAAAAGGGCCCAGGGAATGTGTGTAGGCAACGCGGCTGTTGCGTGCTACATAACCTGACAGGTAAAGAGGCAGGGAGGATTTGGCATGCGGCCGCTGCGCCTCCAGCCATGATGCTGGTTCACCACCCACCTGCACCGTGCCAGCAAGAACCAAGGCGAAGTTGACAAGGGGGCCAGTGCAATATTGCATGGAGAAAGGAAGTCAGCGGGCGCATAGCCTGCCGTACTCCATGAGGCTGCTCACCTGCACCGTGCCCTCCCCGCCGACGGACACCAGCTGGTCACCCATGGCGCACACTGCCGTACAGCCGCCGTACGACAGATCGTGCAGCAGCCACCTGCCCTGCAGCGCCATCTCCGGCAGGCCGTACACCGACACCGTACCGTCCGAGCAGCCAACCACCATCCGTAACGCATGCGCCGCCGCCGGCCCGCAGCCCGTGCTGGTGTTGCTGGTGTTGCTGGGCGGTACGGCAACCGTCGTAACGGAAATGGCGTTGGCGGGCAGTTGGAATTCCATGGGCTTTTCGGATTCCGGCATTTGGAAGGACTGCAGGCTGGAGGACAGCATGGTGGCGTTACGTGTCATGCCCACGCCCGCCATTGCGCCCGCCGTCGCCGGCGTGCGCTGCGCCGCGTGGCGGGCGCCGGTGGCGCCGCCGGCGGCCGCGCCCGCGCCGTCGACTATAGCAGCAGCCGCAGCAGCCCGTGCTGCCGCTGCGCCAGCTACTTTCTGTTGCTCTGTGGGAGGACAAGAGCCAAGGTCGGAGAATGCATGGGCAATGTAACAGTAATTCAGGGCTGCAATGCTCGCCGTGGCCATTTCTGTCCACGACATGCCCCTGAACACCCTGGGAAAGGAGTATAGCCTCCTCACACTCCTCACACTGTCTGCAAGTACGCAGCGTTCAAGCACCTCACCAGCCCGCCACCTAAGTAGTACAACCCAGGCCCTACGGCAACGGCACCTTCCCACCTCGCGCCCCTGCCATACCCTCCACCCCACTCCACACCCCTCCACTCCACCCCTCTTACCCGTGCACATGCGGTACCTCCGAACACTCTTGTCCGCATGCGCTGTGAACACCCAGAAGTGTCCCCCGCCCGCCCCGCCGCCGCTCCTGCCCTCCCCGGCGGCGGGCGGCGGCGCGGGCTGTACGGCAAGAGCCGTCACGTGCGACTGCGCGCGCATGAAGGCGCGCACCAGCGACCCGCGGGTCAGCGTGCCGTCGCCCGTGGAGGCGGCCTGTATGGCGGACGCGTCGGGCAGCTGCAGCACCAGCACCTCCCCCAGCACAGAGCTCACCACTAGCAGCGGGTGCAGAGCTGCGGTGTGGTGGCAGTGTGTGTGTGTGAAGGGGGGATGTGGGTTAGAGGGAGACTGCATGAGATTAACTGGTTTGACGGACAATAGGAAGACATCCTACAGCATGGAGCTGACCACCAGCAGCGGGTGCAGGGCTGTGGCAGTCCATAAGGGGGGAAAGGGAGACAGGCATTGCAGGTCAGGCGGGGACAATAAGCAGACAGATCAGCAGCAAGGACAACGGAGTGTTGGAGGAGATATATGCCCCCGCAAGAGACTGTACATGTGGACAGGCAGCAGAAGGGCAGGCGTGCAGGCACCTGTTAAACCACGACTACGCGGCATCATAAATGTACTGCTACAGCGTCCTTGCAGCCAGGCGCTCTTGTTTAGTTCGCGCAGCCCCACCTCCCGGCTCCGGCGGCGCCCACGCCAGGCGAGCAACAGGCCAATCCTGACTGCTGCAGCGTACATGCAGCCAGACCCTCTCCTTCGATACTTTGATACTTTACGAACATGAACGTTCTTACCCCCCGGCTCTGGCGGCGCCCACGCCAGGTGCCTGGGCTCCCGCACGTGGACGAAGCCCATGAGCCGCATGGACAGCTCGTGGCCCAGAGCCACGCAGCGCAGCAGCGCCAGGCGGGCCTCGCCCACGCACGACACGGCGCAGTGCTGGCCGTCCTGGGGGTTCAAGCCGGGGTGCATGTGTTAGCCCACGCACGACACAGCGCAGTGCTGGCCGTCCTGGGGGGATTAGGCCGGTGTAGCGTACGACGAGTGGGGATTTGGGTTTTGGAAGGTGAAGGCAGGGTAGGGGCGGTATGTGTGGGGGCAGGCGGGACCAGCCGTCCTAGATGATAGCCGATAAAGGGAACGGGGAGGGCGGGGGGCGTGGTTTGGTGCCCATGGGAGCAAGGCGAGGGCGTGCAGGCCCCACGTGCGGCGAAACAGCAGCTTCCTGATTGTTAGCCCTAGCGCCCGTGGCCTGCGGTTGCTTTATTGGGGGCAAAATCTAATTCCTACTGCGGGGCCCAACGCTAGCTGCACCGGGCGCCGGGGCTAAGTCAATCCACTCATTACAGCAAGACCAGTAAACCCAGCAATCCTTTGGCCCGAGGCCACGATGGTCTGACGCAGGATACGCCACGTGGGGCACTCACCTGCGAGAAAGCGGCCGCGGTAACGGGGCCGTTGAAGAGCTTCACGTCGTACGAGCTGCCCAGGCTTCGCGCCAACTGTGCCGGGTCAGCCGTAGATCCGCCGGCTGTTGCATCAGCCGGCAGCCGGTCCGTGTTAACCACCTGTACGGCACCGCCTGCCGTACCGATCAGGAAGGCGGGCGGTAATGATGACGCCGCGCCGCCACCGGCGTCGCCGCCGCCGGAGGAGGACGTAGGTGAGGCGCCGTTTGCTGCGTGGGTGTTGGTTTGGCTGGTGGAGGCCGTGGGTGTGGGTGTGCGCAGGGGCGCCAGGCAGGTCACAGGCTGGCCCACGTCCCACGTGGCTTCCAGCAGCACGGCGGGCGTGGGGCAGGGCAGCCCGGGGTGGCCGTCGGAGTCCAGCGGGGAGTAGCTGCATAGAGAACAGGGCAGCAGACATGATTCTTTACTGGTCTGCATATCCGTTTCCTTGTAACATACGTAGCCAGCGCAATCGGGCAGAACAGCGATGAAAGACCCCCGACATGCTACCAACACAACACCAGCTGAGTGTGCAGGCCAGCCAAACCACCGAACCACCGACGCACCCCCACCTCCCACCGACCTACCTCCACAGTCGCACGGTGCCGTCCAGACCGCCCGTCACCACGCGACTGGGCGACAGCCACAGGCAGGCGCTGACACGCCCGCGGTGGAACCGTGCCACCTCCTGCACCGCCAGCGGGGCTCCCCTGGTCTGGGACCCCACGCTGCCATCCCGACCCAACGACCCATGGGTCAGCGGGCCGCCGTTGGAGGTGGGTTCAGGGGACATCCCCTGGGAGCTGCCCTGTATATTAAGCGCGCCGCCGCCGCCGCCGTTGGTGCTGCTGCTGTGGGAGGCTGTTCGACCCATGCCTAGGTGCGCCTGGGAGGAGTTGGTGCTGCTGGTGGTGCCACGTGGCATCGTGCCACGCGCGTGTGTGTCTGCGTCCGGGGGGCATGCGGTGCTGCAGAGGGCCAGGGTGCCGTCTGCTGCGGTTAGGACCAGCTGTGTGTAGGAGGGGGAAGGCGCGGCGCGGGTGATGAGGCGGAGCGGCAGCGGGGCGGTGGCCACAGGGGTGAGGTCGGTGGGGGACAGCCACAGCAGCCTGGACGGAGTGAGGGCGTCTGGGGGAGAGGGGGCAGAGGGTGGGACGAGGGCATGGGGTGAGTGGTATCAGCCAAGGCTTGCTTGACAGACGGTATGGCGGACGACAGCGCCATCTACTCAAGCGTTCAACGTTATGCAAGGGTGACTCCAGGGTGGAGCAGAGCCAAACGCACTACCTCTCCGTAAACAGTGGACCCACGCATGTGCGCGGCCACAGAGGCGAGCTCCGACGCCCGCTAGGGAACACCCCCCAACACAAAAAAACTAAGAGTGCACCAATAGCGGGCTGGCTTCGTAGTAGTTGTTAAAGCATCCTACGACGACACCAGCTGAAAGCCCCATGTGACAACGCTCTGCCGCGCCCACCTCCCGCCATGACGAGTAGAACGTGCGCTGCGGTGACCACCACAGCCACCACCCCCGCCGCGGGCGCCTCGGCCTCCGCCGCCGCCCCCGGCCCCGCGGCTTCCGGCCCCGCCGCCTCCGCGCCCGCCAGAACCGAGGTAGGCGGGCCGTACAGCAAGTGCGCCTCGTGGCCGCCCGCCGCGTGCACACCCCAGCCCGCCGCCGGGATGGCGGGCGGCGCGGCGCCGTACACTCCCAGCAGGCGGCCAAGGGAGGTCCCCAGCAGCAGCGTGCCATTGGGGGTCCACGCCCTGAGCGGTGGACGGGGTTCAACATGGTGTGGACGTGCAAAGAGCTGTCAGCTACCCCAGAAGTCATGGCTCTTTCATTGATTGATGGCTACAAGGAGTGACCACGCCGCGCGAGTATGCTGGGTAGGCACAATGCTCCCTAAGCCCAACCCAACCTTCACCCCTCCCGCAGCCGCACCCAAATGCAGGCGAGGTGTTCCAAGCAGTTCACACCCATCCACCACCCACCCGACCCCACCAGCCACCACCAGCAGCCCCGTATCCCATGCACTCTATACCCACAACTCACAACCCACACCCTACCCATCACCCACACCCTGTACCCACATGCAGGTGAGGCGCTCCCCCGCCGCCATCAGCCCCAGCTCCACCTCGCTCTGCCGCACCACGTGCGTGCCGGCCAGCGGCTCGCCCCACACCACACGTGCCGCGCCGGGGCCGGCCACCGCCAGCACGTCGGGGTTGTGGGGGAAGAAGGAGGCGTCCAGCCCAACCAGGTCGTCGGTCAGGGCCATGCGGACCTAGGGGAAGGGGGCGTTTGGGTGTGGGGGGCATACGTGTGTACTGCTTTATGCGTGCAGGCTGTCGGGGTTGTGGGGGGAGAAGGATGCACCCAGCCCAACCAGGTCGTTGTGAAGGGCCATGCGGACCTCAGAGAGGGGGGCCACACGCGTACGTAGGCATGGCTGAGCAGGTCAAACTGGTTGCATGCGGATGGACACCAGGGTCTGCCTAGGCTCCCCGACGCCATCCGCAGCCGTAAGCGCAGAGTGGCTTGAACCGTTACAACGCTTGGGCAGATACGTACACCAAGGTCGCACATGCCTTCAGGAACACACGTAGCCAAGGCTCAATCACTACTCAACAATGCCGTCGCAACCCCAAGCTAGGTACTCCATTCAGACCGTGTCACCATGGTCGCTTGCCCTGTTTCCTGCACAACTACACAACCCACCAGCGGCTCCTTGACGTCCACGTCCCACACGTCCAGCTGGTATTTTGTCTCCCCACGCCTCCTAGAAGTTAACCCACTAAAGCCCCATGGGCATCCACACGCACGCGGTGCACACCGCACCACACGCACCAGCGGCTCCTTGACGTCCACGTCCCACACGTCCAGCTGGTGGTCCGGCGCTGCCCCAATGCTCAGCAGGCGCGTGCCGTCGGGGTTGAAGGCCAGGTGCGTGTACTCCGCGGTGCGGTTGGCAGGGTCCTGAAGGGGGACAGTGTCACAAGTATACAATCATTGAGGGTCCGGTATGAATTCGGGTGTGTACTCCGCGGCGCGGTTGGACGGGTCCTGGGTCGAAAAGAAGTTACGCAAGTATAATTGTGAACCATGACATAATACTGGGTCCTGGGGTTGAAGGCCAGGTGCGTGTACTCCGCGGCGCGGTTGGAGGGGTCCTGGGTTGAAGGGAAGTTACGCAATCTATGATTGTGAACCATGACATAATGCTGGGTCCTGGGGTTGAAGGCCAGGTGCGTGTACTCCGCGGCGCGGTTGGCGGGGTCCTGGAGGGGGACAGTGTCACAACGGATACTCTTTCAAGGGGTCTGGGGATGAGGGCCTTTTGGAATCAGGCGTGTACTCCGCGGTGCGGTTGGATGGACCCTGGGGCGAAAGGAAGTGCGGTGGAGGGCGAGGGCGTTGGCGGGGATGGGGGAGGCGGCGGGATCCCAGCGTTTCAGCGGGGCACGTTTCACACGTTCTTGCAGCGGAGGTGGGTCCGAGAGCGACCGGTGCTGACCGGTGTTGCTGCAGCACCTGGGAGACGTGCTGCAGCTATTTTGCCGGCCTGCACCCGTCCTCTCGACCACTCCTGCTTCCTGGAAACCGCACTCGTTACCACTGGCCGACTGGCCAGTAGACGCCTGACCGGTAGACACCCACTGTCCCCCACACCCCAGCATCCTTCTCTCGTCCTCTCAAGTGCTGGTGCACGTCCATGCGTGTAGCTGTATAGCTACTGGAATTGCAGCGACCCACCCGTATGGTGGAGGCGGTGGTCAGTGTCTCCTGCTGCAGCACCTGGATGATCTGCTGCTGCTGCCCCCCAGGCTGTGCGCCTCCCGGCTGCTGCACGTATGCCAGCAGGTGGCCCCCGGGGCAGGCAGCAAACACCGCCGGGGCGTGGTTGGGAGGGGGCGTGCCGTTGCCGTCCGGGACCGTCCAAATGTGCTTCTGCGGATGGAATTCATGGGGTGTTTGCAGCATGTGCGGCGGGTGCAGGGTTGGGGAAGATATGGGCGGTGCGTGCTGGGGTTAGGGAAGCGTACGGTATGCCGCAAGTGCAACCCCGGGGGGAAAGCTGTGTGGGGGCGGCCTCCGCCTGCACAGCCGGTGCACTGTTGGCACATGGGAAGCGTGTGGCTGGTGTTGATGGAGCTGAAGGTCGGGCTTGCTCGATTGTCCAGAGGCCCGCACCTGGGAGCCCGTCTCGACATCGTGCACGACCACTCCATGTCCGGCCGCGTAGACCAAGGCCGTGTCATCGAGGAAGCAAACCTTGCCCCCGTAGCCTAACGAAGTTAGCGAAAGTACATCCATGGCCGCGCAAGGCTGCTAGCCTCCAGCCTGCGGGGTCTCCGCTGACAGCATGCGCCCGGCACCGCGTCCAAGCGCGCCCCTCAAAGCAATGTATGCAATCTGACGTGGATACTGTAATATATTTGTTATGATTTAGAGTGGCTGTAAAGTTTGTCAAGGAGAGCGGAAGGTCGTTGTTTAGGTTAACCGCATCCTGTATCAAGAATGTAGCTCAATTGTTGAGTGATGTATCTACACGGAGCAGGCTACCCTGATTTGGACCTAGCGACCCAGCGACCCGTACTCGTCGAAACTTTTTTCCTCCTGGGACCTGGCAGAACATAGCCTACTCCAAAGAATTCGACTACCATATCTTGAACATAATCTCACCACTCTAGTCAAATTGCCCTGCTTTCAGTTATCCTGGCAACATACTTTCTTCGAACTCTGCAGTCAGGTCCTGTGAAGCTGTTGCATTCCACATAAGATGGGAGCTGGGTAGCTAGTTTGTTGTAGAACGGCTGCCGGTCGTCAGCAGCGATGGCCGTGCAGGGTCCCATTGCCGCGGGAGATGGCCTTGCGTCCCGAGCGACAATGGGCGGCTCACGCGAAGGGAAACGGACGTTTAAGGAGAAGTTACACTCTCTGATCCAGGAGGCTGAGGCTGCAGAAGCTCAGGCGTACAGGGAGTCCCAACTGCACGACCGGAAGTCGCTGTGTATTAACTTGCTGGTGGAGGGCCGGCCACAGGTGTGTGGTCACAGGACACAGCGAGGGGATGCACTGGGGCCAAAGGGAGCTGTCAGGCCTAGGGCCCCACGGCTTACAGTCGTGGGTGCAAGGCATGGCAGGGCTATGCGTGTGGGTCCCATCTGGAGTGATGCCGTGGCGGTAACCAGGGCTGGCCCTTGTGTGGGGTCTTTCTGGCAACCCATACTATGCATGCGCGGCCACGCCTGCGCTTGTCAAAACGTACTGGAATAGTGCCTGGTACTATTGACTGGCATAAGGGCAATCCAGGCACGGAAGGCTTTTGGGCGGTGGTGCCTGTGGTGCAAAGCCATGGTACCTAAGACGACATTCACCACGTGTGTACCGTACCGGTGTGCATGGTACACCTGTACATTGCCACGGAGGTGCCGCCCTTCTGGGCTCGCAACAGACCACTTATCAACGCCGCACCAGCACTTGCCCATGCGCTTCCCCACCGCCTCAACGCCCTTCAGCCCTCCCTGCCCTACCCCCTGCCCCAACAACACACAATCTAGGAACGCCGCAACACCGCTTCCCCATCCCCGCCCAAACACTCGTACCTCCCTGCCATGCCCATTGCGCCTACCCATCCTCTCCCTAACTCCTGCCCCTTCAACACACCGCCCCATCCGCCAGGCCTTTGTAGACTTCTTCAACCTCACCCACTCGCGACCGCCGCCGCCGCCGCCGCCCAACGCGGACCCAGATGCTGCAGCAGCCGCGGCCGCGGCCGCCGCCGCAGCCCAGGAGGACGTTCCGCAGGAGGCTCTGGGCCTGCTGCGCACCGAGCTGCTCAAAGCGGACAACGCCCTGCGAGCGGGCGACACGCAGGGCGTTTACACCGCGTACAAGAACCTCGCAAAGTACTTTGCGCAGCTGGGGCGGCTGCAAAAGGCCGAGTTCTTCTTCCGGCGGTGCCTCCGACTGTCGCAGGATACGCAGTGGCTGGCGGGCGAGCTGGAGGCCAACCTGGCCCTGGGGGTGGTGTACGAGGAGTTGCATGAAACCGAGGCCGCGATAGAGTGCTACGAGAGGCGGTTGCAGCTCGCGAGCGACAACCAGCTGCAGACGGAGAAGGACACGGCGTACCAGAACCTCACAACGGTGTACTTGCGCCAGGCGGAGGTGCAGGAGTCTTCCGGGCAGCTGGAGCTCGCGATCGGCAGCTACAACAAGTGCCTGTCGGCTGCGGAGCGCTCGGGCGACAACCCCACGGCCGCGAAGGCCAACTTCAAGATCGGCATGCTGTACCACCAGCAGCGGAAGTTCCCCGAGGCGATCCACTACCTGCGGCAGTTCATCGAGGTCAGCGGATACATGGCGGACCGCGCGGCGGTGGGCAGCGCGTACACCACGTTCGCGGGCTGCCTCAAGGCCATGGGGGACAAGGAGGCGGCGGTGCGCTGCCTGGAGGAATACCTGCAGGTGCGGAGGTGGCTGGTCGGGGAAGCGCAACGTTGTGCATTAAGGCCCCACCTGGGCAAGTGCCCGTTGCGTTGCAAATAAGGCATACCGCAACTGCTGCGGTGCACCTGCTGGTTGCGTGACGCCTGGCTGCACGGGAGGAGCTAGCCGTTGTGAGCCTTCATTACCCATTCCAAGAAACTGTCGTCCTGCCCTAACCCCTGCATGCCCGCCTGGGCCGCTACACATGGCACCTCAGTCCCTCCCTGTCTTCTGGTTCTGCGGCGGCGTCCAGCACGGCACAATGCTGCTGCTGAATGACATCAGGGTTCCATCATGTTCATGTGTTGAAAGTATACTTCCCTCTGTGCCCTGGTCCGCAGGTTGCCCGCGGCGGCGATCAGCACGGCACCGCGCTGGCCAGCTGCTCCCTAGGCATCATGCTGTACGAGCAGGGCGACCTGGACGCGGCCGTGACGTATTTTGAGAAGTTCTTCGAGACGGCGCGCACGCTCAACGACCGCCGCATGCTGGACGTGGCACGTGTCAACCTGGGCGTGGCACGTGGCGCGCTGCGCATGGGCGCCTGGATGCACGTGGTGCACAGCGACCTGCCCAAGCTCATCGCGTGGAAGTCGTCACGTGTGCCCTTCACGGACCACTGAGGCCCTGGACGGGCTCTGTAGGTCCGATATCTGGCCCCTCGGTGGTGGTGGAAGGGGGCTGCGTTGGGGCTTGCGGGAAGGGGGCCTGAGTCTTGTGTCTCGAAAACGGTTTGATATGGCAGTTTGCGCGCTGACTGCGTGTGGTGCACGCTGACATGCATAGGACTACTGTGTCGCGTGGAAGTCGCCACAGGTGCCCTTCACGGACCACTGAACGCGAGGCCCTGGACGGGCTGTAGGTCCGGCAGCTGGCTTGTGGATGGGGGCTGTGGTGCTGGGAGGAGTCAGGTATTGTTTTCTGGCGTCTGGTATGTCAAGGGCGCATGAGATGGCAGCATGTGCGCTATCTGCGTGTGATGCACACTGACGTGTACACACTGCCGTGTTGCTGGGAGTTGTCCCGGGTGCTCTTGACGGACCACTGAGAAGTGTGGCATGGAGTGTCGGCGGTGACACGGAAGGACACCACCTAGGGGGGCTGCTTGTGCTCTGTGGATGCGTCTTGGCGTGAAGCTATGTAGGGGTGGGACCAGGCTGTGGTAGGGAGAACTGAAGGCCCGCTC
>VFQN01002887.1_pt1 | contig 25594 bp, 46 predicted proteins | sample 3512371 | NCBI WGS metagenome assembly VFQN01 (sample SAMN10412370, study PRJNA504923) | tailings metagenome | isolation source: Replicate 2 from Balatoc abandoned mine | place: Philippines: Itogon, Benguet | collected 2017-08-28 | reverse complement strand
ATTTTGTCGATGGTAGTCAAGTGCTCAGCTGCCCCTAGCCCCGCACTGTGCAGGTAGGTAGTAGCATGGTGTGCCCAGCAAGTGGTACAACCGGCAAGGGCCATGCCAACGTCAGCAACAAAAGCATGGTGCGCTAACGACCTTGTACACCCTACCAATTTATTCCAGAAGCGGAATACTAGCTTGCACCAGTGCAAATGCAGCGGGTACTGCGACAGCTCGCGGTACAAGCACACCATGGTAGGGCACCTAGCGCCCACCGCAGACCGCATGTACGCTCGTTGCTCCTCCACCATGGGGTGTGCCATAGCACCCTCGAAAGACGTGTTCAAGCAATCGACACTCCAAACTTGAGCACCGTACGAGAAGACAGGTACCACCATGGCGTTGTACAAATCCATGCGCAGTTTAGGTGCGTGAATGCTATGCTCCTTGCAGGTGGAGTGCAAACCGTACGTGGCCTTGCGCCCCGAAACCAGCAGCTCCTTGGCGCAATCTGTGAAGGGACGACCGGGCCCATAGAAAAGGCCAAGATACTTAGCGGTCTTTCCTTCTGCAACAACATCGAGCCGCGAACCCCCCAACGTAAAACCATCGGCCACTAACCCACGCCGCTCAGCCGGACTACCACCAAATATTAGCACCTCGCACTTAGTATCGTTGACCTTCATGCCGGTAGCGTCGCAAAAGCCGGCAGATACAGATGCAGGTTCCGCCGCAGGTGCTGGTAACAGCGGGGCAGCGACAGGCGTGCGCCTCGGTCGTCACGGCGGCAAGAGCATGATAGGCAAATGGTGCAGCACACAGCGGGCTTCACGGTTGTGGTGGATAGTTACAGTTACAGACCCCAACGGGGAACGTCCGAAGACCCAGGTAGCGTTGCCGTCGTGTACGTCTGTGAGTCAGACAAGTTTAAGCACCACCAGGGAGCCGCCCATCTGCACGCTTGGACTCCGCTTGAGACACAGGCACAGTTCCGTGCACAATACAGCAATGGTGGACCCCTTAGCTCAATAAGGCGTTGTATGGAAGCAATTAATCGTCACCCACGCGCTGTGCTTGCAATAAGTCATGACCGAGGGCCGTCCTGAAGCCCCGCCCGCGGGCCCAGCTCGGCGCAGGCAGGTGCAAGCCCGCACAACCCCCAATGTCAGCCGCCCCTCTCTCATGGCCCCATGACCCTCACACGTTCTCTACTTGCTACCCCAGGGATGTACCGTGCGTGCAACCATAGTTTATACTACCCGAGAGACCACTCGCCAGCCCCTGAATCACCACATCACCCTCGGGTCGTACTGGGCCACCGGCTTCCTCGCACCACCACCTGCTCGTCCCCACCGGCTTGCCCACCCGCCGCCCCCGCTCCGTTGCAAAACAGACATCTTCCCTCCGTCAGACCAGCATGGTTCCTCCGGTGCCCCTCCGCCTCCCCCGCTGCCTCGCGCCCCAGCGGAGGCCCTTCCCTCCGCCCGGCTTCACTCCTCCGCGCTCCTCCCGCCCTCCCCTCCGTCCGCCTGCTGGCCCTCCGCCGCCTCGCCCTCCGGCCCCAGCTGCAGACCCATGATGTGCGGCCGCCAGTGCCTCGCACGCCAGTTGGTGAACCAGTCGGTTACCTGAGTACAGAGGACAGCAGCAGGAGCGGGAGCAGCAGCAGGAGCGTTACGGGACTTGCAGTTTGGTACAAGGGTACGGCACGTGCTGCTCAGGTGGGCGCAGAGGACCGCGCGCTGCCATGGCGGGTTGCGCACGAGCCCACTCAAATGTCAATAGTTGCGCCCCCGTCGTGCAAATGCCGTACAGGCAGCGCGGCCTGTACGGAGAAGCTCCATTTTGGCCCATAGGTCGTGGGCGGAGCCTCAGCTGGGAGCCGGCCCCGTAAGTGGCCCCGGACGACGACCCCAGGCCGACGTCTCGCAGGCTGTCATGAAAGCTGCACCCTAACTCGTCTCGTGGACTGGAGTCCTGCAAGTTACCCCCCGCCTCTCCACGCATGCCCTTGCCTCCCCAGTCCCCACCTGCTTGGTGGTCTTGCCGGTGTAGGCTGCCAGACTGGTCTTGATCTCGCGCGTGGGGCGGGGGTCGATGACGTTGCATTTGGCCCAGATCTGGCACGCGTGGGTCCTGCAAGCACGTGGCATGCGGCACGTGGCAGAGCGCTTGGCGGGGCAGGACATGTAGGTACGGCAGGGTTGTGCGAGCACCAGCGAGCTGGGAGAAGGCAGCTGAGGTCATGTCACGCCATGTGCCATGTGCCACATGCCTCACTGAAACGGGCGCGGACACAACCAGGCGCTCCCCAAGCTGCACGTCAAAATGCGGCGCCCTTGTACCATGTATGCAACCTAGGCACCCTTGTGCCCGCCCGCACCCCCGACCCACTTGAGCATCTGCTCGAACTGGTCCACCAGCAGGGCTGCAGAGCCCAGGTCCAGCTGCAGGTGTGTTAGCATGGCCACGTTGCCGGACAGGGGCCTGGTAGCCGGGGCGCTGGCGTTGTCCCCGCCCGCAGCGGCGGGGTCGCCCCCTCGCGCCCTGCCCGCGGCCACCGTGCTGTTGATTCGGCGGATGTAGCTGGTCAGCAGGTTGGTCTTGGCGCCCAGCAGCTCGCCCAGCAGGATGCGCGCTGCGTCGGGGAGGCCGGCGAGGTCGCCTGTGGGGGTGGGTGGCGGCAGGGCGGAAGGGGTTTGGGCCGGAGCGCCGGACGTGTGATGGATTCGTGAGCAGGAGGGTGTGCAAAGAGGGCGCGGTCAGGGTACGCGTAAGACTGCCTTCACTTACTGTGGCACTTGGCGTGCAACCGAGGAGCAGGCGCAAAAGCAACCGTTACTCCAAGCGATACCACCTGCGACCTCAGTACAGCCAAAGACATGAACTCAATACAGTATGCGTCAACGTGCGCACCTTGGATGATGGCCTCCACCGTGAAGGGCGGGTAGCCCTGTGCGGCCAGAAAGTCGCGCATTACTGCGTCCGTACGGGCGAGGAAGTCGCCGGCAGCTGCCGACAGCCCCGCCCGCCGCTCTCCCTCTGTGCGGACCCCACGGCCTCCGGGCAGTGCAGTCGCCGGCCCTGCATAGGGGCCAATGCCGCCTCCGCTGGGGGCCGCTGGCGGCTGCGTGATGTCCAGATCGCGAAGGGCCGCAAGCGTGACATCGAGGAAGCCGTTGGCGGGAGGCTCGCCGGCTGGCGGGTGGCCGGGTGACGGCGGCGCGGCTGGCGGCAGGCCGACGGCGGCGAGGTCCATGTACATGGCGGCGGAGGGGGAGGTGGCGGCGGGGTGGGTGTCGCCGCCGCCGGCGGAGGTGGCGGTGACGGAGAGCTGGTGGCTCGCGGCCGGGGCCGGGGGCCTGGCAGCCTGTGAGGAACACGCAATTGGACAGAAGCGGAGCGTACCGATCAAGAGGGTGGGCCATGTGTGCCTGCATAGTCCGCAATGCGCTAATCAGGTTGTCAGTCACCTGGTACAGAGCTACCGCGTGCCCGGTGCCACGTGGCGGGCTGGCGCCCGTGCGTGCCGTATCCCCGTCAGCACTGCACCACGTGTCATCGTCAGTGCGGGGACCCCGCTCGCCGGAAGCGCCGCCGGCACCTGGCGCTCCCTGCAACGGTCAAAATGCCAGAGAACGGGAATAGAGAAGGTGAGCTATAATATACAACCGTTAGCAGCGGACGCGGGATGGTGATAGGATAACAGGTAAGCATTGTGCGTGACCGATGTGCTCGCCCACGGGCGCGGGTCCACAGCTAGACCAAGACCCAAGACAGGTCTTTCTAATACACGATACGGCCGTAATGGCGTACCCGCGGGTACGTCATGCCGCTCTCGCAGCTGTGGGTGGGCTTGGCGCTCCCGCTGTGCGCCGGGCCGTTGCCGTGGCTGTGGCTGAGGCTGTGGCCATGACTGGTGGTGGGCGCAGGGGCGGCCCCCGCCGCCTCCACCACCGCTGACACCAAGGTGCCCGCGGCCAACTGAGAGGCGCCGCCGTCGCTTCCGCTGTACAGCTGCTGATTCTGCTGCTGCTGTTGCGGCTGCTGCGACGCTCCCCCGCGGGGTGTGTAGTTGCCGGCGTGCTCCGGGCTGGGCGGTGTTTGCCGTCGCTGGGTGACGAGACCCAGGGCTGCTGCTGGAGCTGAGGCAGGGGGCGCGTGGGTCTGTGGCCGACTTGGGGTTGTCGCCGCGAACACCGTAGCAATGCCACTGCTGCTGCTGTTGCCCAGGCCAGCAGGTGCCAGGGTCACCTGCGTCGAGCTGCCGGCGTCCCGACCCCCAAGCGTCCTGTGCTGCTGCTGCTGCTGCCATGCTGGCGGCTGGTGGTGGAGGCGGTGGCGTGGGTCCTGCTGCCAGGCAACCCCGCTTTCCGTCGAGGGCCTGACCGGAAACGCAGGGGGAGGCTGGTGTTGCAGGTGTTGGGTTGTTGGCATCGGCCTGAAGGCAGGCGCGAGCGTGAGGGCCGGTGCCGGCGCCAGCTGCAGTGGAGGTGCAGGCAGCACGTATGCGGGAGACATGGGCGGCTGAGGGGCTGGGATGATGGGGCTGTAGGGTGGGTCCTGGGTGCCGTACGGCAGGGGCGGGTCGGCTGGGTGGAAGAGGGAGGGCGTGGCGGCAGTGGCGGGGGGCGGCGGCGCCAGGTGCGGAGAGAAATCGAAGACCTGAGGCCACAAGAGCATAGGGAAGTAAGTATAAGGGACGTGGAATCGCTTGCATGTCATTCGTCCTTGTCCAAGTTGCCACCTGGTGATCATAGGCTTGGCTTGCATGCCGCAAACCCGCCAGTGGTGATGGTCTGCCCAGGCCTGCCGAGTCGAGCGAGTTGCTGGCGACAGCCAACTCTCAGGGACTCGGGGAGCCAGTTTCGTCACCTGGCAGCACCAACAACCGCACGCTGCACAGCACGGACTGTTACTAAGCTATCATGCACCCAAAGCAGGGTGCATTTTCGGGTCGGTGCCGTTACGTCTGGTTCTATTCAGCCAGATTCAGCGCACCCGGGACGCTGGCCCCGGGGCCCGGGCCCTGCCTCACCTTTTGCATCTCCTCCGGGGAGATGGACACCATGGCGCTGGCCAGGGGAGCCCCCCAGCTCACCAGGCTGCTGCCCAGCGGAAGGCTGCTGAGGCCCGCGCCGGCAATGCCGGGCCCCGTGCACGCGGCACCCAGCTGCGGCACGTGCACACGTGTATGGGTCGACAGCAGCATGTCAGCTTGCGAGTTGTGCTAGTGCGGAAGGCTTACGATCGTTGCGCAACAAGTAGACATTCCTGTGCATGTGTTTGAAGACTTGAAGTTTTTGCCGTGCGGAAGAGTACTGTAGTGCATGTCTTGAATCCGCCACCATCAACCTTCGTTCCGCTCCAGCACGCACCTCTCCATGGCTGTGTCTGAGCGAGCCCTGGGGGTCGTCCAGCGCCCGCTGGGCGATGTCCGCAATGCTATCAAAGCCCCCGGGGTAAGTACCTGCAGTACCAGTGAGGCAACACAGGGATTGCATTCCTTCTTCGGATTGGCAAGTTGGGAGCAGGAATGGTAGCACCGGCTGGGCGTGTCCCAACGGCGTGGGACAACACTAGCACCGAGGCAGGGACGTCGAAGGATATGGTAAGGCGGTGCACAAATTTCGGAACACTTCTCTGTATTTATCAATTCACATTTGGAACTACATGCGACTGCGCACCTCCAGGATGCAGCAAGTGCAAAGCAGCGCTCCCTTGTGCCTATGAGCGTACCCAGGGCGACTTACCATGTAAACCTCCATCGAGAGAGCCGTTGGCGTCAACCCAATGCATTTTATGGTCGTTGTGATACTTGTAAGGTCAGTGTGGTCCTGCCCGTTCACTATTTAGACTGGGCAAGGGTCGGGACACGAAGGGGCGCGAGGCCAAGGGTAGCTCACACACTAGGGCGTATGGTACCTAGAGAAAGCAAGCACTGCATCGTGCTGTCAATTACACACAATAACTGCTTCGCGTCCCAGCTGTGCGCGGTGGTGCAATGACACAACGCTATGTTTTACCCGATGGGACCGGGCGGTTGGACTTAACGGTCATTTATTTACGCCGGTGACAACACCTCGAGCAGCTTCAATAATATACAGTGCGATAGGAATACTACATTTACACCTGGCGCAAGCGGGCGAAAATAGGACAAGTGCAGATATAGGACTTGACACGAGTACAAACACGACTGCACCGCTGCCACTCGCTATTGTCCTCATCCACTGTATTCCATTTTTATCGTCCTATCATAGTCGTTTATGATGCGCTCACTGCATGCGCACCGGGGTGCCGCGGTGGGCCGGGCCATTGTGCGCTCCCGACAAGGACCTGCGCCCTTTGTTGCTCCCTCAAGCACATACAGGCGCACTCATAGTCACATGCAAGCCGCGTCATCTCCCGGTGTGGCAGCGGCAGACACCGTGGCGCTTGGCGAGCTGCTGCAAGTCGCGCAAATCGCAGCGGAGAAGGGTGCCGAGGTGAGTACTTGCTTGCAAAGGTCAGGCGAGTGCTGTTCTGGTACATGAACGGTCCCCAAGCAGGACTAGAAGTGTAGCGTCAATTAAGACAGCACAAGGGAGCCCGGTACGGCAGCGGACCCACTCCCCACGCCCTCCCCCTGGACACGACGTCATCATCCCCGTGCGTGTGCCTCGTCACCTCCACCCGCCAAACCTTCTGCCCCCCAATCAACCTACCAGCATCTGCCTGCCGGTGCACGGACGTCGTCACGACCCTCTGAGCGGTGGAACGCTCGTGGCGCAGTACATACCGTACACTTCACACCACTCACATCGCCGCTTGGCTCCTGGCAGCTGGCACGCCTGGCACTATGAGCCGATGTGCCTTATTCACATCTGCATAGATTGTATCGTAAACATGCCCCCATCTGCCGCAGGTTGTGCGCGAGGCGCTGGACCGGCCCCGCAGCATCACCTACAAGGGCGCCACCGACCTGGTCACGGAGACGGACAAGGCGTCGGAGGAGGCCATCCTGGCGGTGGGGGCACGCGTAAACCACTAGGAAATCGGGGGGAGGGGCCAACCGCAAAGCGGCGACGTAACAGAAACGGAGACAGTTGGCTTGTGGGGAGCGGGGCCCGGCGGGCGGGTACGGGTACGTACGTAAGCACAGTTCGCGCTGCACCTGGGCAAGCAGCAGGGTGGGCCCTGTGCACCTGCGCTCAGGGCGTTGCGTGACATGGCAGCGGATTCCAGAGCAGTGGAAGCGAGGGCGGGGTTGGTGTTGTGCAGCTGCGCGTGAAAATACCGATACCCGCAGCCGTGTGACATTTCGTGTTGCCGTGATATGGGCGGCTTGCACGCAGGTCCTGCGGCGGCACTTCCCCCGCCACGCGCTGCTGGGGGAGGAGGGGGGCGTCAGCGGGGACGTCAACAGCCAGTACCTGTGGTGGGTAGCGATGCAGTTGCGGGGACACAGTGGCATGCTAACAAGCAGGTACTAGTAGAGGGCGGAGCACGTGGCATGTACCTGTGGTGGTTGGTGGGTTACCGCCTGAAGCGCGAGTAAGACAATGTAAGACATGAAAAGGCTGACATGTGCGGTAGATGGGATTGGAGGGGATCAGCGGTGGGGCCGGATAGACCCAACCGGCATAATGGGTGTCGATGGGGCACGCACATCGGAGCCCAGTTTAGCCAGCAGGGGCTAAGGTTGGAGGTTGGGTTTTTCAGATGGAGCACAGTGCAAGCCGGAAGTGTTGATGAGGACAGCCGGTGCTCCTTGGCGGGCGTGCGCCATCCGTGCGGCATGTTTGGGTTTGGGGGTTGCTTGCCGTGCTGGCAGTGAGTCCCTCAGGCCCGCCAGGTTATCCGGTGTTCGGCCAATGCGGTAGATTGATGGCACGCTGGGATGCCAAGGGCCTTCGCCTCAAACCCACCGCCATTCCTGCCTCTCCCTGTTCCCTTACCCCGCACAATCCGCACCGCATCACACCCCCCTCCTCTCGTTTCCGCGATTCCCTGACGCCTTACACGGTTTCTCGCGTTTTACGCGTACCCCCTCCTCTCACACCCGCCCCGCAGGTGCGTGGATCCCCTTGACGGCACCACCAACTTCGCGCACTCCTACCCCTCCTTCGCCGTCAGTGTGGGGGTGGTGCGCGGGTCCACGCCCGTGGCTGGCTGCGTGGTGGAGTTTGCAGGTGGGTTTGTCATACGTGGTGCGCCAGCCTTGGTGTGATTACAGGCACGACAGCTTCAAGTGTAGGCCAGCCACTGCACCACGAGCCGGCATTGAAAACCGTGACCGAGCACTGTGCAGTGCGCGCTCCACCACCGAGACTGCGCCCCAGGCAGGCCCCGGGCGTTGCTTTCCCGTGGGTCAGTCGTGGGCCAAGGCCCAATGCGCTCCTCTCCCTTGTACACCTGCCTCCCTCACTGCCTGGCTCCCTTCCGGCCTCCCTGCCTGTCTGCCTCCCTCCCGTGCCCCCAGGCGGCCCCCATGCGTGGGTCACCCGCACGTTCGCCGCCCACACCGGCAGCGGCACCACCTGCAACGGCAAGCCCGTGCGGGTCAGCGAGGTAGGAGGGAAGGCTGCCTCCGTGCAGTTAAGGCACACAGCGGCAGTGCCACACATCTTCGCAGCCGCCGCCCTATCTCATATCTGGGACCAGTTTGGAGGTTACCGTGCTGCACCTTTCCCCACCTCCAGGTGTCGGACGTGCGTCGCTCGCTGCTGGTGACTGGGTTCGGCTACGAGCACGACGACGCGTGGGCGGCCAACATGGAGCTGTTCAAGGAGCTCACGGACGTGTGCCAGGTGTGTCTTAGCTGGGGCGTGTGGATTACCCCCAGAGTATGCTAGCAGCACGGGGCACCTAACTCCACCAGCATGCAGCTGAACATGGAGCTGACGAACGTGTGCCAGGTGTGGGTGGGTGATCAGGTGAGCGGTGTGGGTTACAGCATTGCACGTGCACCTAGGCAGGCCTACCGTAAATCTAGGGGCTTGGGTACGGCAGGCGAAGACGGTTGCATCGCGTATCACGCGTGTCTGGATTGTTGGCACGACTACCAGGTGGCCCCTGCCGCTGGCTTTGCGCTACTTGCTCGCGACACCTTCACATCAACCAGCTGGTACCCTGCATTGCTGTCTTGCACCGCCTCAGGGCGTACGGCGGCTGGGCGCGGCGGCTGTGGACCTGTGCCACCTGTCCATGGGTGAGGCTCCGACGGGCGCCCGGTGTGCAGTGGGAAGGGGCCAGGGGTAAGGGGGTGGCGCTGCGGCCGGAAGTGGGGCAGGGTAACGTAGGAAGGTACGGCTAGGAGCCATACGCGTAGGCTTGTGTAATTCACACCAACAAATAGCGGGGAAGACCAAGTAGGCGTTGATCTCCTTCAGGTAAAGTTCGAATGCTACAGGCTTTAGGCCTTCGGCTGGCCGCATGGTCCACGCTGCAGAAGCCTTTCGCCGCTACCAACCGTATAGCGTGGCGTGCCTTCTAACGGCATACCATCCACTGCGTCCCGCCCCAGGCGTGGTGGACGCGTACTGGGAGTACCGCCTCAAGCCGTGGGACATGGCGGCGGGGATCATCATCGCACAGGTGCGTGCCGGGCCGTTGGTCTGTGGGCACAGGCAGGGCCGTGCGGGGAGTCACTCTTGCCTTTTGACTCCGTCGCAGGGGCATCGATGGGCTTCGAGGCCATGCTAGGGCGCTTCAGCCGTTGTCCAGCTTGCTTCGAGGCCTTGCTGCCGTACTGCTGGCCGCGTACACCGACGCTGCATGTGCCACGTGCCGGGTGCAGGAGGCTGGGGCGCGCGTGACCACCATGGATGGGCGGCCCTTCTCCGTGTTCGAGCGCTCGATGCTGGCAAGCAACGTGCCGCTGCACCAGCAGGTGGGTTGGGCAAGGGTGTGGGTTGGTGGGTGTCTGTGTAGTAGTTACCGTAGAGTGGATTGTGGGCATGCTGTGTGGCCAGCAGCAGGTGCCTGCAGCAGCATGTAGGGTGGAAGGATGAGGCAGGATCTTGACCTTGGTCAGCGGACTATGCGCATGCTGGAGTTGTGCCCTGCTGTGCTGCCCCCGCCCGACGCACTGGACCTGCGCTTGCTTACCGCCGCGCCCTCAGATGCTGGGGTACACCGGCCCCAAGACCACCTCCCTGGTGCAGCGGGGGGTGGACCTGTCGCCGTGGTTCGTGCCCCCGGGCTACAACACAGCTGCGTAGGTAGTGCAGGAGACATGCAGGAGAGGTGCAATGGCCGCAGCGCTTGAGCAAACAGGAAGCTGGAACTTAGGGACCAAGGGGGGAACTGTGTTTTTCTGCAGTGTGGATATGCAACGGCGCCAGTGGGTGGTGGCCTGTGGATGTGCCGCTGAAGGCAACGGCCTAGGACAGCACGTGACCGATCCTCTTACTTATAGGGGGCGTTTTTTGGCGCTCGGCCTTGAGCTTTTTCTTGGCTGACCTTGGCCGAGTCTGGGCCGATTCAGGACCAGGAGTGCACTTTTCGGAGGGCTTTCAGTGCGGTAGTAGGGCTTCGGAGGGGTCCAAGGCTGGTATGCTGCATGTTGTATGCATGAGTGTGACGGCACGCGCTAGGGGCCAGGCGTGGGTGCTACCTGTTGCTGATGGCATGCGGCGTGAGCAGGAGAGCGAGCTTTGGTGGTGGGGCACAGGTCACTCTCTGGCAAGGCCCGTCGTGGGTTCGGTGAGACAGCGTAGTCATGTAGGGCACTAGGCTGACTGTGGCCCTCGTGACTGTGGACCTCGTGACCTTATTACCATCTTGACGGGCTTTTGAGCCGTTGTGGGTGGGAAGGAGCTACAGCGCGTGTGGCCCGAATGGCAGCATCCTCGCCCACCAACCGCCATCCTGGCCCCAACTAGATTGAACTTCTACATGTACCAAGCTGTGTCAACTGCACAAGCCCTTGCTGCTCCTCACCAGGCGTGTGACACCAACGTTGGCGTCCGTCGGTTGCAGCCTTCAGTAGGGTTGCCATGGTATGGGCAAAGTATGGGGTATGCACCGCATAGCTCTCACCCAGTCATGACCCGCTCACTCATGCTGCCGAGCAGACGTAGGCACACCGGCCCGCACAGCCCCCGATGACAGTCAACATCATGCCACATCTTGCACCACCACGCATTCACGCCCCCTCCACTAGCAGCCCGCCGAACAGCTCGTCCTGCAGCAGCTGGCTGCACGACGTGTACGACAGGGCGCGCCGCCTGCAGGGCGGGGAGAGTGGAAGGGGGCCGATTGGAAAGGGGGCCTGGGAGGGGGCAAAGCGGCACGCCAGATGCCTGCGAACACACCGGGAGCCACAATAGGTGCAAGCGCCTTGCATGTGCCTTCCTCATTGGAGAGTCGCCGTTTGCAAGATACGAGCACAACGCCTGCCTCCTTCCGTGCCAGCACAACCAGTCCAACACAACCCCACCCACCTGAACTCCCGCAGCCGCCTGCGCTCCCCCGCGCTGGGCCGCCACACCCCGCCCGCTCCCCTCCCCGCCCCCGCCCCTGCAGGCGGCCCGAACTGCTTCTGCTGCGCCAGGATCTCGGCCAGGTAGGCCAGCCACAGGCAGTTGGTGGCGGGCACGTGCGCCGACCAGTCGTCGCCCACCAGCCCTCGCATCCACCGGTACGTGTCAAACTGGGGAAGGTGGACAAGGGGGTGTGAGTGTGGGTGTGAATGAAGCGCCGGGGACGGGGGATGACGAATTCATGGTCTGGGGTGAGGCAACGGCTGGACTGACTGTCAGGGGTTACTGGTGGGAATACGGCTTATGTGGGCAACAGGAAGGGACCAAAGGGCTCGGTCGCCCAGCGGGTTTGTCGAGGCCCTGTGTGTTTCCATGGCAGCAAAAGCTTGGTAGTTCTGTGCGTACCAAAAGAAAAGGAAGCACACTAGCAACCGAATTTACGAAATGGAAAAGGCGCAGATACAAAAACAGGTGACAACCTAAGATGCTTGTAACCGAACTAGCGCGGGGGCCTCTGCCCGCGTACGACAACACCGCCCTGCTGGGCCTGACCAGCGTCAGCTCTCCTATATGCCCAGCCACCCCAACCATGTTTAGCTCTCGGGCTCCACCCAAAATAGCATGTACAGCGCGAAGGGCTGCACAATGGCCTGCTGGCGTGTGCGTACAGAGAAAACCCTGCAGGCAAGAGCATGCGTCGGCGCGCATGATGTATACCCTTGACCCTTGAACTCGAGTGCTGACACCCACCAACATTTGGCACGCACCTGCACGTTGCCCTCCGGCCCCTCGAACACCGCTGGGTCGGCCGCCAGGTCCGTGAAGGCCAGGGAGCCGTCGGGGGCGGTGAGGCGGCTCTGCGTGAAGTCGATGACGGAGCTCACCACGCCGCACGAGCGTACCTGGGGTGGTAGGGGGCAGCGAGCATTGGGGCGTGGGCTGCGGATGTATACTGTGGCCGTTGCAGGTGGCGGAGCCGTGAGCAAGTGTAAGGCGTACGCTGCATGCAGTGTGCCTAAAGAGGTATGGGACGTGCCCCTGGTTGGAGGTCAGCACAGCACGACTTTCAGACGGATTTATGGTTTGCGGTCAGCAGGCAACCCTGCATGTCATACGTTGTGACGTATGCTGGGCTCAGCACGTACCTTGAGGTCCTTGCCGAGCAGCCGGAAGGCCACCAGCTGCTCGTGCTCCTCCTCCCCCTCCTCCTGCTCCCGGCCCTCCCGCTCCTGGGTCCCCCGCACCAGCACGTTGCCCCAGTGCAGGTCGCGGTGCTCGAAGCACAGCGCCGCCTCAGCCACCGCCAGCGACAGCCCCACCTGCGGGACGCATGCAGTGGGCCAGCAGCGAGCAACGGGCCGCGAGACGCTCGGCGGGCAGCAACCAGGGGAGTCTCAGCTTCAGTCAGCTGCCGTTTAAGGCCGCGTCGGACGCAGGTGCAGGTATGGCGGGCTGCACATGGACTCGATGCCAGCGGCGCACGGCGTGCTCAAGACCGTGTGCAGCAGCCCGCCCTGTGAGCGATGGGCCCCACTGGCTCTCCAACCCACCTGCAGCAGCACGCTGCGCGCCTGGTCCATGTTGGCCAGGGGGTACTTCTCCAGGTCGGTGCCGCTGTGGGAGCGGCGGGATGGGAAGAGGGCCAAAGGGTCCGGCAAGGGCAAGGCGATGTTGTACCGTATATGAAAGGGGATAAGTCAGACGCGCAAGACAGGAAACGAACAGCTCAACCAGGGGCAGTTAAACGTATGGTGGGATACTGCGGCAATTAGGCACCAGCCGCCGTATGCCGCTCGCAACGTCTTGGAGGCATTCCCGCGTGGGGGCCCACGCCTTGCTACTGCATTTGCTGCCCGCTCTGCCCCACTCCCGCCTCACCCGTCCTCCATGGCTATGACCCAGTACAGCTGGTGGGGCGGCAGGGAGCCCACCGGGTCGTTCTCGGAGCCGTGCGCCGCGTCCCACCTGCAGGAAGGGAACAGGGGTATTTGCATGGATTAGTGTTCATGCGCCACAAGCATTGCGGCTCAAGCAACGGGGTAAGTTGCCTCCGCCTCCCAGAGCAGTAGGACATGTCGTACAGCATTTGGCGGTACAGCTCACCGCTCCCACTCCTTGACCAGTTCCTTGGGGTAGGGCCCGCGGCACACCGCCACCGCGTGCGTCCGCACGAAGCCGCACGTGGCGTTGGCGTTGCTAGTGGAGGGGCAGGGCCCGCAACGTGCACCAGCAGCGGCAGGAAGCGCCGGACCGTCGCCGCCCCTGTCCCCTGCCTGCTGCACTGGCCGCCCCTCCGGCAGCTGCTGCTGCTGCTGCTGAGGGTCCGCAAGGCCGCTGACGGCACGGCACACCAGCGTCTCGCACAGCATCTCCGCCGCCCGCTTCTGCAGGGCCATGGCAGCGGGACATCTTCCTGTCACATGAAGCCCAAAGGCGTACCAGCAGGTCATAACGGTTTAACCGACCGCCATCAAACGGTGCTGGGCAACAGTGCTTGGCATGCGTCAGGAGGGTGCCCGTGCACAGGCTGGAGTCGCACTGGGTCTTGCCCCACAAGCGCGATCCTCAATTCGTGCAACAGAAAGGCGGACGGTTGACCCACCTGCGGTCCGCCGTTGAACTCCTCCTCGCCCTCGATAGGCACCACCTTGACCACCACGCCCCTGCCGCCGCCCCCGCCACCACCAGCCCGTGGGCAGCACAGCCGCCACGCCTCGCCGTAGCTGCCCTCGCCCACCTTGATCACCCGCGCCTTGCCACCCTTGCCCCTGCCTCCCTTCTTGCCCCCCGCTGCCTCCTGCGGCGCGCCCGCGGCACCTGCCGCCACCACTTCCACAAGTTGGGCTAATACACCCTCCATGGTGGGCAGCTGCTGCAGCAGTGGGTCGTGTGGCTGCTGCTGCTGGTCGCGTGCGTCCGCGTCGCGCCGGCGGGCGGGCCGCCGTGGCCGTCCGGGGCCGGTGGCACGGTCGTCATGTGCGGCGATTGCGGGCACCTGCGCCACAGTCAGTTACAAGCACCAGTCAGCCTGTAATGGCCAGTCTAAACGAAAGCCTGTAGTGTGCTTTTAGCGGCAACGCATCACAAGCAGCGTGCATCGTGCGCATGTGACCGCAGCAGCAAAGCATTATCATCGTGTGTCGGCATCGTGCATCGGCATACACTCGCTTGCACAAGAGCATGCATCCTCTCGTACGGTCAGCAGGTCTCGGAGGTAAAACCCCCAGGAGCTAGTGACTGGCCGCCAGCACCGCACCTGCTGCCCGCACAGCGCCAGCAGCCGGTGCAACGGAGGCAGGTCCGGCTGGAGCGGCGCGGGCGGGCTGGGAACGGATGCTGCAGCCCCCGAGGCAGCCCGCTCCTCCACTGCCCCGCCCTCCGCGTGCGCAGTGTCTGTGCACGAATCCTCCCCTTCGCCATCCCTCTTCCCCGTGCTGTCCTGCAGGACGCTTAAGCGGCCTTCGACCCGAAGCCCCTCGGCTTCCTCGACCTCCTCCTCCTCCTGCTCCTCCTCCAGTTGCTGCGTCCCCGAAGAGTGCCCAACGTGAAACACCGTAGCCTGCTCCTGCTGCTGCTCCAGTTGGGAAGGTGTCGAAGGCATGCAGCTGCGCCGGCCGCTTGACAGCACGCCTGACCCCACCGAGCTACCTGCAGCCTGTGTGACGCGGCCTAGGGGCCCAGTGCGCAGGCACACATCCGCGGCAGAGGTGCCGTTGGAGGCCGGCGGCGGTGAGCTCAGCGGCGAGGCCAGGAGGGACAGCGGCTCCATGCCCTCTGCGTCGCCTTCCGATGACTTCCATTCGCACGCTGCGGCGTCTGTGAGTGGATCAGGCGGCACGGACGACGCTGTGGCCCGTGCGTCCCGCCTTCCGGCGGGTGATGAGCATGGAGGCCGCGGGCTGGCAGCAGCGGGCGTGGAGGCGACCCGGTCCCCAAGGGCACCCGGGCGGCTTGGTCCCACGTCCAAGGATGTGGTGCTGGGGTTATTGGAGGTGGGGGGAGGTGCCCAAACATGCTGTTCTCCGGAGGCCCCACGCGGGGTTGCTCTGGGCCCCGGCGAGGGTGCAGCAGCGGCGGGTGGGCAGCTGGTACCGGCCGCGTCCCTTGGTGCGGACGGCTTGGACGCATGCTTGCGACGGCTGGAACGGTTGCGGTGGCGGTGCTTGGGCGGATCGGGGCTGTGTCCTGGGCTCTCGCAGACCAGCTCAAAGGCATCAATCTGAGGGTGAAGAAGGCGCATCAACCATGCTGGCGTAACCGCACGCAAGCAGCACGATAGTGGCCTTTTGCATTGCCTCGCTGCAATGGCGCGCGACACAGGCAGTCCCTGTGACGGTATCCCGTCCCTGTAAAGTGGCTCCCCGGAACCTCAAGGAGGCACACCGCGCTAGCTACGCGCACCTCCGCAAACTGGCGGCAGAGCTCCTCTATGAGCTTTCGCGTTTCGTCCTGCCGCTGATCGCGCTGCTTGCGGGTGCCTTTTCGGCGCGCGAGGTAGTTGGCGACCTCCAGCAGGGAGGCAAACGGCATCAGCACTGAGGAACGCCTGCAGCTGAGTCCCCGTAGCATCCAGCCCGGCGCATCCGCAGCAAGGCTGCTGTCCCGTAGCAGGGCAGCAGTGTCTTCTGCCTGGGGCGATGCCTCATCATCGTCCGGAGCGCCAGGCGCAGCTGGCGTGGACTCGGGGAGTGCGGCAGGGGGCTGTCGAGCATCGGCGGGTTGCTGGGCCCCTGTTGCCTGTAAAATATTTTTTAATTAGTGCTCGTTGGCAACAGAGTGAAGTACGCAGCCCTAGGCTTGGTTTCGCTCCACAAGACATGCGCTCTGGTCCAACCTTTTCGCGGCGTTGGAAAGTCTTAAGGCTCCCAGAACCTGTTGAGTTTGTTGCATCGCGTAACATTTTACAGGTCCATTCAATGCGCCGGCAAAGGTGTTTGCGTCGCTTTCAGAACTTTTGCTGACAGCTCGCTGTTTTGATTGAAGTACTTTGAAAACAGCTAGGGCAAGAACAACTCACAAACACATGAAGGCCAGCTTTCTAGGTGTATCAAAATGAGCGGTGACGGCATGGCACACGCAGCATGGCTGCCCTCATCGCCACGGGCTTGGAGCTGCTGCCTGCTCCGTCGCTGGGGCCTCAGGTGGCATCAAAGGGCACAGCAGCAGTTGCAGCACCCTGTCCGGACATTCTGTAGAATCGCATGGCCCAGCATAGCGCACCACTGTTGCCAATCCTGTCGCCAGGAAAACAGTATGCAGGTAGGGCAGCTGTTGGGCAACCGGTAGGCACCCCGCAGGGTGCTCCCGTGCCGGAAAGCGAGCTAGCGAGGTGCTGTGGACATGTGGGGCCAGCTGGACGGGCTTCGCACAACTTCATACAACTGGGCCCGTCAACCGAGTTGCGGCTCACGTTTGGCCTGCAGACTGACCAAGTACATATGCAGGTAAGGCATACAAGGGCAGATGCCCCAGCCTGGATCATTCTGCCGTTCTGCCGTTTTGCCTGGCCCTGCCTGGCCCTGCACCACCTGGATATGGCGCAGCACGCGGGCCTGAGTTGCTGCAGCAAAGTGACTGGCACGACCCCGAACCTGCAGGCTGGAGAAGGACTTAGCTCACAGCTGCGGTCCTGGGCTCGTGGGCCGGTGCGTGCAGGCGCGTGATGCCGGCCTGACACCGAACCTGAGGTACCGTACTTGTACTTGGTGGTTCGTGGCTAGTATCTGCACGGCGCACAGCCAGGGGAACATGTGGTACTCCGACCTGACCTATGTGTACATGGTAGGCGTATGTGTACGTAGTGGTGCTGCCACAGACGGCCTGCCACCACATTGCCCATGCAGCGGTCGCCATTAAGCACAGCGTGCCCACCATGTGGGCCCACACGACTCCCTTCCGCGAACTGAACCAGCAACACCAAGTATATTGCCATACAGTTGTTGCCGCCCACTCTGCTAGCAACCACCGCACAAGAACGTCAGCGCGCCAAACAACTCCGATCTCTTTGTTCGCACGGCCACTGCCTTTTTAGCTATCAGACAAATTGCGCGATTGTCCCGTTACATACTAGCAATGTGTTGCAATTGTGGCTGCTAGCAAAAGGTAAAGCGGAGCATGTCAGCTTTCCGGGAGCTCCAGGCCTTGCAGCGCTTCCGCCTAAAGAAGGCCGCGGTAGAAGGGGATTTGCTAGATGGGCGCAGCGAACCCAAGCGTCGATGGCCTGCGCTGGCCGATGAAGTGCCGGTTGAGGTGGTACGGGCCAGCGCCAGGGTGAAGGAGCTGTACGTCGGCGCCACGCCGCTTACCAGGGACCTTTACGCACTGGTGAGCTCCCAGAGCCACGCCTGACACACCCTGCCTGCCTGCCATGAGGTTCCAGCTGCAGGGCGCCTTGCCTATGTCCTGTGGGTCTATTGGGCTGCACAACGCTGCAACCCTCCTCCACTTGCTCCGGCGGGCCCCATACCGCATCTGTCTCAGGGATTGCATGCATGCCCAGGTGGCATCGACACGGCTGCCAAATCCTGACAGGCAGCGGCAGCACGCCGTGTGGTCACGGTTTGTTGTCGTTCCACAGCCACTACGGATCGCCCCAGGTCGCCCCGTCCGCTTCCCTATCGTCCCTTTGGCCCCAACCAACCGCTCCCCCCTTTCCTCAACTCTCTCCTCCACCACAATTGTTCTCAGTACAAGGCGGACGTAGAGCGGGAGGAAGCGAAAAAGGCGCAGGAGAGGCAGCAGCAGCAACAAGGCGGGGCCGGCCAGGGGCAGGGCGCAGCGGGCGCAGGGGGCTCAACCCATCTGGAGCTGGCGGCATCTGCGGCTGCGGCTCAAGACCATGAAGCATACAGGGAGCTCGAGGACGTTAACGCCTGGGGAACGCCTTGGGACCCGCAGCCACGCAGCGAGGGGGCTGCAGACGGGGTGAAGCGGGGCCAGGCCCCAGGGGTCAAGGAAGAGGCTGCCCGGGTGTTGCGCATGGGGGCGGACTGCGGGGACCTTCACTCGGCCCTCAGGCTGGTCAAGGCCCAGCACCAGCTTCTGGTGCTGAGTCGATATGTGTGTGTCGGGGCGTTGGAAAGGCTGTCGGCGGCATTGGGTAACATCCAGGCGCAGCTCGCAGGGCAGTTGACAGGGAGTGGTGAGCACGAGGAGGAGGTGCAGGTGCTGTTGACCGAGCTAGACAACATTGACAGCCGCCTGGCGCTTATGGGGGCGGAAGGGCAGGCGGGCGGGCAGGCGGATGTTCAGGACGCCGCGGGCGCCACGCGGTCTGAGCTTGACACGAGGAGGGAGCTGTTGGGGCAGCTGCTGCGTCTTCGGCACGGGGAGGCCGCGCAGCACGGCAGGCTGGATGCGGCGGTGGCGCAGCAAAGAGTGGCACGGCAGGAGGTGAACCACACGCGCGACGAGCTGGTGAAGGTGCTCGACGGCTTAGCGGTGAGCGCAACTGTCTGCCGCGCACACCTCATGACGCGTTGCAGGCCCCACGCCCCGGGGAGCACGCCTGCTACGGACGCACGGCTCCAGGGGGGCTCCCCTGATTGACCGGACCTGGCTTGTGTCTCGCACCGGCCATGCCAGCCCACACTGCAGCTGAATGTCGTCGTGCTGGCTGTTTGGCAAAGGCTGCTGGTTTTGGCGCCGCGCTGTGTAACGCCCCAGAGTGCAACCGCAAGGGTCGATATGCTGCACCAAGCTGCATGAGCTGTTTTAGGCGGTACATGAACTGTGCTGTAACTGACGGCCCGGCTGCAGGACATCGGGCGCACGCTGCACAAATGCGCCGGGTTGGACGAGAGTGCGCTGCAGGACAAAATCAGGTACGGTACCGCCACGTATGGCATGGTGCCGTGCTGCAAGGACGGGCCGCTGTGTCGCCGGACAGATAGGTGCTGCAGCAATGGCTGTGGTTAGTGGCAAGTGGGCAGCCTGGGGGGACCCTTTGCTGTACACAGCGTTCTGTGACGGTGTTGCATTGCACAGAGGGGCCAAAGGGGGCCAACGGACAGAAGGGGCACATGGGGAGATGGGGTCAACAACCAGCTTCTCTCCAAGTCGGAGGGCTCCGTTCATCACAAGTCAGACAGCCCCGCCGCCGGGCCGCCCTTGCGTTATGTGCCCGCAGGCGTCTCGCGATCGAGCAGCTGCCTGGCGTGGTCCCAGGTCGGAGCGCCAGCCACACCCTGCTAAGCCCGTACACAAACAAGCCGTACAGCATCGGGATGCCGTACAGCTTAACAAACGTGCAGCTGGAGCGCAACGCACGGCGGCGGCACGTCGCACTGGCGATCGCTGCGTCCCGGTTGGTCCAGGTGGGGTACTGCTGCTGCGAATGTACGACACAAGTACGTTGCTTAGCCGTACGCACGCGCGTGCCATGCGACACGTGCCATTCGCCGGTAACTACCGGTAGCGACCCTCTGCCCGGCTGGAGATTGGTAGCCCCACCGCTCACGCAAATTGCACCCGCAAAGGCGCTACGGGCGTGATGGACTCTGCACCCAGCAGCCAACCGTCACCGTAAGTATGTGACCGTACAACACGGCCCGGCCCGTTGCTCGCAGCTGGTTGAGTCGGATGAGCTCATATCCAGTGCTCCTCGCATGCGGAGCTTCAAGGTGCTACTTGGCGCAGCAGCTGAGGAAGTGCACAGCCGCCTGGGTGTGTGGCGGGGCGACGGCGGTGGCGGCGGCGGCGGCGGCGGCGGGAGCGCGGCAGCGGGTCAGGCGGCGGGGCGCGGTGGCACGTGCTTGAAGTGCGTTGAGCAGGTGCAGGCGCAGTTCGCGGCCGAGGAGGAAGCGGCGGCGGAGGCGGTGAGGCTAGCGGGTGTTGAGGGTGGCCGCTGGCGGGCGTAGGTTCTGGGGAACAATGGGATGGGCACGAGGGCAAGTGCTGGTTGCGGCTGCATGACGCCTGCAGGTGCCCAATCGCAGCTCGCGACGAGATGACGCAACGTCAGGGTTCAGCTGCGTACGGTGCTCGTGTTCTGAACTGGTGGCGCCCCCTGTTGCCTTTCCCATGCTTGCGACGCTGTGCGCGGTCCGGCCAGGCGTACCTCAAGTGCCTGCGCCCTGGTGTGGAGCTGCTGAAGCTAACACACGCTATGCAGCACCTGCTCATGGTGCAGCTGGCGGGGGAGCTGCCGGCAGCTGCAAGTGCTGGTGCTGGTACTACAGCTATTGTTCCTGCTGCTGGCGGCGGTGGCAGTGGCGGTGGCGCAGCGGATGCGGCTTCCGCGTCTGCAGCATGCTGGCGCTTCGTGGCCCACCGCACACCCGCGCCTGCGTGCGGCAACGGGCAGGGCGCAAGCTCAAGGCAGGCAGGGGCAGGGCACATGGAGGAGGCAGAAGATGTCTTCGACATAGCCGCTGCGGCCGCTGCGCCGCTGGGGGCGTTCAGTCTACTAAACGACATTACGCTCGGCTTGCCTCCGCTGGGCCCTTCTACCTGTGTGCACGGGCAGCAGGAGCAGCGGCAGCAGCAGGAGCGGCAGCAGCAGCAGCAGCGGGTGCGTCGGGCGAACGAGGCGCTGTGCGGCATGTGTGAGCAGCTGGTGGTCCTGCCGCTGCGGAAGAGGGTGCTGCAGGAGCAGGCGCGGGAGCAGGAGCGGGCGGAGCTGGAGGCCCTGGGCTTGGGCGCGGCCGCGGGGAGGGCGCAGAGGGTTCGGGCTTATGGGCGACAGGTGGGTCTGGCGTCGGCAGGGAAGAGAGGTGCACCTGCAGAGTGCCATTGCGTGCATGATGTTATGTTGAGGCAGGGAGGGCAAGCCGGGAGCTAATGATGGGGCACTAAGACGTACCTTTGACAACTTCATGGTCGTACTGTACGTGCACGCCGGCTCACGCTCTGTGTGCTGCAGGTGCCGGCAGAGCGTGTGACCCAGTTGGCCCGGGCGCCGGTGGCCTTCTTGGCTGTGGCGGCGTCGGCGACGCCGGCGGCAGCAGGGTGCCGTCGGGATGCGTTGCTGCCACCCGCTGCCGGCGCCGCTGCCATCACCGCCGCTGACGCTGGCCGTCCGGACGCAGCCGCCACGATCACAGCTACAACCACAGGGCCCACTACCAACGGTAGCCACAGCCACGACGATGGCGACAAGGGCGGTCCGGGTGCCGCAGCCAAGGCGGGTGTGGCGGACGCTGTGGACGGGGCGGGCGGGGCGGGCGGGCAGCAGGAGCAGTTGGGACAGCAGCAGGTGCAGCCGCAGGAGCCGCAGCAGGGGCAGGAGGGTGTTGGGGTCCGGCTGCGGCCCAGCGACCTGTCCCAGGCGCTGCTCCGTGAGGACAGCCGGCTGCTGGATTTGCTGGTGGGCTGCTACGAGCAGTCGTACTTTTGGGGCGCGATGCCGCTGGCCACGGCGGCGGGGCAGGGGAGCTCCTCCAGCGCCGGGGGCAGCAGGAAGGGCGGCGCGGGTGAGCGGGGGACGGAGGAGGACGAGGGCAGGGTCACGAACGCGGAGGAGCTGACGCAGAAGCAGCTGGAGGTGTGGCACGAGCTTCACTCCACGCTGCTGCTGCACCACCTGCAGGTGCGTGGGCGGGCGGGAGCCGGACGGGCGGATGGCAGGACTGCCGCATGCTCGGTGCATGCTAGTGTGCATGGTCAGGGAGCTCGTACATGCGTGCAGCTCTAGAAGTTTATCACTCCACGTTGGCGTACGCACGTTTGGTTGCCATCGCAGACCGCTGCCGAGCATGGCTCTTGTTCGCATGCGAACTTAGAGCTTTGAATGTGCTCTTTCGAGTAAATCTTGCATCAGCGACGCAGATGGAAGCGTTGTCACAAGCAGTGTTCCGCTTTTCCAACTTCCCTTCCTCCGTCCCTTTCCACGGGTCCCCCCTGCCACGTGCCTAGGCCCGGCTGCCCGTGCTAGCGGTGGGCGGTGCGCTCCAGTGCCTGGCCCTGTGGTACCACACCCTCGCACACCCCGAGGTGCGTGCCCAGCTGCCGGCCCACATGCGGCCCTAGTCCCCTGGTCAACAACGCCTTGTATGTCTTCTCTTCCCTGGGCGTAACATGCGCCATGCGCTGTGCCCCGTGGCGTCACAGTACGGCATACGCAGAGGCCCTGCGCCACGTATCAGCCAGCTGACCCGCAACCTGCTCCAACCCGCGCCTGCTGCTGCTGGTGGTTGGTGGTGCCGCAGGGCGTGTGGGTGCCGCGGGCGATGGCGCCACCCAGCGAGCTGCAGGGGGCGCAGGGCGCTGGCGCTGCCAGCAGCCACACGGTACGTTAATGTGTCTTGTGGTGTGCGGTGTCCTCCTATGCTGCTGGTCATGTCGGCAGCCCTGCCACCACGTCCGTTGCAGCTCGCTTGCACAGCCTCTTCTACCCTGTTAGTTGCGCCTTAAGTTTATGGAGCCGATGGCCTTACGTTCACTTGCAGCCCTGTCCCGCATCGCGTACACGCCGACGTCTCCTCCCCCTGCCTGCCTTTTCGGGGGATTCTCTGTATCTGGCATTGTTTGTCACTCAATTTTTGATGACCTGAGTTTCTAACACAAGCTCTAAAGTCATCTGATCACTAAGCTGAACACTGCGGTCTCGCAGGCTCCCCTGTCCGTGCACGCCCCGCCGCCCCCCGGCCTGCCGTCCTGCATGCTGCTGCTGCCGCTGGGGGACCTGGACCCCTCCTCGCGCGTGGGGCGCAGCGAGGGCGCCAAGCGGCGGCCGGCCCTGGCCGTCACGCAGGGCACCAGGTGGGCGCGGCGTGTGCAAGCAGTTGCAGGCGTCAGCGAAGTACATGCAACGCCCAGCAACACGGGGAAAGTAGCACTGAAATCTGAGGCCCGGTACAGGGCCACATCCCTGCTAAGTGTTCGCGCTAGCTCACTATAAGGCAGGGTTTGCAGTGGGCTTATGACATGACGATGTGCGGCCATGCTCGTTGCCCTCCTCCCGCAGCTTCGACGGTGTGTGCCGGCAGCTGCAGGAGCGGCTGGCCAAGGACCACCGGGCACTGCTGGACTGCCAGGGGGTGCGGGTGGGTGCTGCTGTGGGCGTGCGGTACCAGGCTGTTAGGTTTGCATGTCGGAGGCGTGTCACGGACGTATCATGGCAGATTCTGAGGGCCTACGTGTTGTGTGGGACGTGGGCAACCATGCGCACCAGGGGTCGTAAGTTCGCGACAGGGTGAGGCAGGGCGAGCTGCCGAGTTCAGGTGTCTTAGCAGCAGGATTGGCCGGGGCGGCTGTTCCTTTGTGTCCCGCCGAGTTGACTCCTTGAAGGTACCCCACACCATGTCCTCCCTGCCCACCTGTGCACCGCAGAACCTGCCGCTTGCGCTCATCGCCGTGTCAAAGGTGAGGGCCAACGTGGGAGGCAAGGCAGCGACACGCAGCTGTCCTGGCGGCGCCTAGCCTGTTGCGTCTCGGCATGGTGCCCATCCCCACACCAGCTTTCAATATCCCTCGGGCTATGTCCAGCTTGTGTCATCCCAATCGTTTACACCCACGGCAGACCAGACATGGGAGTCCCGCCTGTGTCCGCTCGCCAGCCCGGCACCCGCCTCTCACCCCCCGCTGCCGCGTATACTCTCCTGATGTGTCCCATAAGCGCCACCACCCCAATCCCTACCTGTCATACAGGTGCGGCAGGAGCTGGCAGCTGCCCCTAACCCACGCACCCTGGTGTGCCACGTTCGGCCGTTGGACAAGGGCTTGCCGCACTGGGCGTACGGTAAGCCCCTTCAATACATGTGTACTAGCAATGCCAACACCCCTGTGTTATGGCATGCCTGGGCGTGCCTTTGTACGCCATGCAACACCATGTGGGAAGTGCAGCTTCCTGCCGTGCTGCCCTCGTTGCCCCATCTGGCCTACGTCTCGCAATTGCACGCCCCCCGTGCACAACTACCGGTCGCACGCCAGCGCACAAACAAGTACCTTGTGACTCGGAATCTGTAGGACGGTTGCTTGCCGTTGCCGTGCATGCGTGTACCAGGCGCGGGTCACCGCAGCGTCAGCTTGCTGGCGCCGCAGGCAATGACACGCACACTAACCCACACACGCGCACCCACGCTTACCCACACACCTGCAGGCGTGCGGCAACGCAGCATCAAGCTGATGGTGCTTGAGGCGACGGCGGTGGACCTGGCTGCCAGGAGGGTGGTGCTGCACCCCGCGTGCAGGGCGCAGCTGGACGAGCTGTGAGAGCGGGCGGGCGGCTGGGTTGCTGAGGCGTGGACCCTGTGCAGTGGGGGCACGGTGGCGGCCAGGGCGCAGCTGGATCACCGATGTTCAAGGAGTTACAGGGTCGCTCGGGCTTTGGGGCCTTGGTGTGGAAGATGGCGGTGATCAAGAGGGACAGTGGCGGCCAGCAGCGCACAGCGGTGTGCAGGGGTGCAGACAGAGGAGCTGTCTCTGGAGGGATGCGGGGTCGGTGTGGGTGATCAAAGGGATGGAGGAGGAGGATGCAAGCGAGCGTAATGGCCGGCAAGAGGCGTGCAGGGGTAGGGGGTCAGTGTTTCACAAGCTGGCTTTGGCCGGTTGGCACCTGCCGCTGAGAGTGAGGTCGTGGCCGTGGCTGTGGTAACCCGCAGCCGCGGGTTGGGAATGGGGTACCATGGGCGTGCGGTTGCCTGTGATTGCGTGCATGCCTTGATGTGCGTGAATTAACCAGCAGGGGTTGTGATTGTGCGCGCGCTGGCAACTGGACCGGACCATGGCGACTGATGTGGGCGGGAGGCTAAGGGTTTTGTGGCTGGAAAGGCGCGCGTGGGTGGTGGATGCGTGCAATACCAATATCTGCCCATATGGTACCCGTATGCCCACGAGCCAACGCAACCTGAAAGCCGCGTCGTCGCAGGTTTCTTTACTCCGGGGTACGCGGCCACACCGGCCTGCTGCACCGTCTTACGTCACACCGTATCACTCGTACGCCCCACCCCTACGTACAAGCTCCCCAAACCGGTTCCCACCATACCATGCACAATGCAGGAACTACCAACGCAGTGCCATGTGGTCTTGCGCCGTAGCGCCTCTTGCCTCCGTGCTAGCAGCAAGCACATAGCGCAGTGCGCCGCACGCCCGTTCACGCGGCTGACTAGCGCGTCGTCCCTGCCCCGTGAAGATCCTCCCCCCCCCCCCCCCCCCCCCCCCCGCCCCCCCCCCCCGCACCCCCCCCGGCCCCGCCCCCCCGCCCC
>VFQN01002886.1_pt1 | contig 25605 bp, 19 predicted proteins | sample 3512371 | NCBI WGS metagenome assembly VFQN01 (sample SAMN10412370, study PRJNA504923) | tailings metagenome | isolation source: Replicate 2 from Balatoc abandoned mine | place: Philippines: Itogon, Benguet | collected 2017-08-28 | reverse complement strand
GTAGCATTTATTAATGCAGACAATGATTTAGTGGTGATTTTAGAAAATGAAAAGCATCTGAAAGTAGGGCTCCCCTACATTTACGCTTCCAAAGAAGGTGTTGATCATTATGGCATGCCGGAAAAAATGAAGTACTCTTTTTGGTTTGATATCATAAGTGTGAATACGAATATGAATCACGTGATCTCAGATTTTAGGATAGATGTGAATGATGCCGGACAAGCAGAATTGGCTCAATACAAGATACCTTCAACTTTTCCAGCGATCACTACGCATATTAACAAAGATTACCGCTTCTTTTATTTCTCAGCAGATTTTTGTGACAATCCTATTTCTCTTTCATCTTCCTATTTTAAAGGAGTGGCTTTGTTCAAATGGATGATGTATACAGAACGAGAACCACTTGAAAGAAAAAGTTTTTTCTGGAGATTGTACCGACCATTGGTAACCACCATTCTTAATGATTATTATACAAGCATACCCAAAAATTAATAGCGGGTATATTTCTGAATAAGGCTATCAGGAATCAGTTTTTTCTCTTGCATGAACTGAAGGTTCTTTTTCTTGAATTGGTTAAATGAAGATTTCAATTGAAACTTCTTATCATTGGTTGGATCTGGTTCTAAATCCATATTACCATTGATTTTAAATAGATCGTCTCCGTTTAACATATAACTACCTCTCACATAATCAATCAACTCGGGTTTTGTTTGTTTTAAAGGGATAGAATGATTATTGCGGAATACTTTTCCTGTGTCAATACCTGTACCTAACCATGCGTTTATATTCGGCATTGCTAAACCATAATTGTATTTTAGCCACGCAGTTAATGTTGGTGCAATATCAAAATGACTGGAAACTGATGAAAACTTTTCTGTTTTATTCAGCATAGGAGAGTAAATGAGCAAAGGAACGTGGTAACGATCTAGCTTAGTACTCATAGGTATTTCAGGCATACGATGGTCACCAGTAATGATGAAAACAGTTCTTTTGAAGTCTTTTCTTTTACTGTACTCATTGATAAATTGCTGAATTGCATGATCTACATAAAGAATACTAGCATACTGGTTTTGATATTTTCGGTAGTTTCTTTTTTGTACTTCAGCAAATTTCAATTCGCCCATTCTTCTTTCAAATCGATTTATGTATTCTTGTTGATTATTGATTAGGAATGGACTATGCGTTGCTACTGTTAAGATGATATTCAATTGTGATCGTAGACTGTCATCCTCAGATTTTGCCAATACATGTTTGAAAAGAGAAACATCATCATAACCCCAACTAAATCCTGATGAAGAAGTAGGAAGCTTTTGATATTTAGATCCATTAAAGCTTCTTTCATCATAAATTTTTTCAACGCCTGTCTTTTTCAAAAATTCCTCCATATTATCAAAAGAAGCCTCGCCTCCATAAAAGAATGAAGTTTTATACCCATTGTATCTGAGCAAATTGGCAATCGATAAATGTGCAGGCATCTGATCGCCTAACTCATTAAAGCCACTATTTCCGAAAGGAAGTGAACCTAATAATGAAGGAAGTACCGTAAATGTTCTTCCTCCTGTACTTAAGAAATTCTCCCAGTATAAACTTTTAGTTGAAAGTGAATCAAGGAACGGAGTAAAGCTGCCCAGATATGCATTTTGGTTACTAAAAGCCCTACCCAATCCTTCTACCAATACAATGACAATATTCGGCGGTATAGAATCTTGTTGTGAAAAGAAACTACCCAAAACATTTTTTGTGCTATCCGACTTATGTAAAAAAGGGTAATTCTTTGTATCTATTTCCGTATCAGCAAGCAAATTGTCTGACTGATAATCATCGCGATAAATATCTTCTTCCAGATCTTTCGGGAAAAATCTATTGAAGCTTGATGAATAGAAATAATAGGATTTATTGAGTGATAAATTATTGCTGTATTCTCTTCCTGGGAGTAATTCAGCACTTACTTTATTTAAATCTCTGATACCTGCAGTTACAATCAGCAAGATGAAAAATACGGCGATGCCATCATTTGCAAGAAGTCTTTTCGGCAGTTTTATCAAAACAAAAATGGATAATACACAGGCTGCAACCAAACCTGTAATGGCCATCCATGATAATCCACCTGAAGCACCTACAGTTTGCTGAATATCTTCTAAGGAATAACTCCATAAATCTGCACCCAGTGGCACAAATGATTGTATAAAGTATTGCGATAACGCTAACTGAATCAATACAGCAAGTGAACCCAGAACAATAAATGAGAGGTGTGCTGCTTTCTTGCTGAATATATAGATCAGTGTAAACGGTACAAAACACCAAATGGTAAGTGAAGATATGAATGCAACGTCTTTTGCTAAGCCATAGAGAATAACCTGTTTGAAGAATTCAGGTTCTCCATGTTCTTTATAATCCAACCCAATTTCAATACCTCTGGCTATGATGAATAATAACAATAAAGCAAGTATATGCCCCAGATAGTAACGGAATGATTGGAACAATACATCGGGTATCTGATTCAATACCGGTGCTACTTTCCTTCTGTACCAAGAAATTTTTACAGGAGCTTCTTCTATAAGAACAGGTATAGGTTCCGGAACTACTTCCACAACAGGTGCAACTTCTATAACAGGCGCTACTTCTTCTACAATCGGGATAGGTTGAGGTGCATCAGCTGTTTTCTTCGCAAAACCTTGTCGTGTCATTTCACCCCAGCTCTTCTTTTTTCTAAAATAGTCGATATACCCTTTAATGGCACTCCATACCACAAATGGATGGAAGTAGAAAGGTTCTGTTAATGCTGTGAGTAATAGAATCAGAATATCGATCCTTCGTTTGTATTGATGATAGGTAACCACTTCCATGAGGATGGCGAAGGCAGAGTACAAGTATCCAAATGAAACAATGAATAAAAAATAAGCAAAGAAGAAGCCCCAGTCCAGCATACCAAACGCTGCAAACAAAAAGAAACACACAAAGCCAAAGAATTCAATTACCGGAGCACACATCTCAAAGAAAAACCAATAGGGATAACTAAGCATCCCTAATAATCCATATTTCGGATTGAAGAACATTTTCTTATGAAACTTCAATGTCTCAATCGTTCCTCTGGTCCATCGATTACGCTGTCTGCCTAAAATATCAAAAGAGCTGGGTGCTTCTGTCCAACACAGTGGATCGGGAATATAAGTTACACGGTATTTTTCATTGCGCTCTTCCATGTAACGACGCATACGTACTACCAACTCCATGTCTTCACCAACCGTATTATGATCATAGCCGCCGCATTTGATGGCAATTTCCTTGTCAAAGGCGCCAAATGCACCGGAGATCAACATCAATCCATTCAAGCGGCTCCAAGCCATTCTTCCTAAAATGAATGCGCGGATGTATTCAAGAATCTGCATTCTCGGTAAATAATCTTCTGCCAATTTTACTTTTACCAAACGACCATCTTCAATTACACAAGAGTTAGCAATACGAACGACACCACCGGAAGCTATTACACGTTCATCAGTTTGTTCAAGGAAGGGCTTTACCATTTTTAATAAAGCATCTTGTTCCAGAATACAATCCACATCTATACAAACAAGGTATTTATTGGAAGATATATTGATGCCTACATTTAGAGCATCTGCCTTACCACCATTTACTTTATCTACTACCAGTAGCTTATGATAAATAGGATTACGGCTTTTATAAACCCCTCTTACTTCTTTCGTTTGAATTTTATAGTCTACGAAATAGTCAATTTTTTCCAGCTCGTAAGCTTGAATCATTTTTTGTAAGCAATCATCTTTACTACCATCATTGATAACGATTACTTCGAGGTTTACATAGTAAATAGAGAGTAAGGATCTGATGTTTTCCACGATGGTCATCCCTTCATTGTAAGCAGGCGCAAGAATACTTACGGATGGCGCATGTGTAGATGAAGCTAGGATCCTATAATCTGTAAAACTATTTTTATGAATGTATTTTCTAGTTTCGCCTATTGAAAAAATAGCAATCGCGATATAAGATAATAGCAGTACTGTGGAATAAATAAAGATTCCATACGTGAGTATATCAAAAGCAATATTTAATACTGAGTCCCAGTTCATTTCACACTTTTTACATGTCTGAGTATTCTTTCAAAAGGTTCCGGCTCTATTGCTGCTCTTTTTTCGATTACTTGAATACCATCTGTACAACTATTAGCTAGTACTGTAGCAGCTTTTACTTTAATGATATTATCCGGAGCATCTAATAATTTGATCATAAAATCTTTCTGCTCATCGGTAGCAATATTCACAAGGTTGTTGAGAATATGTACTTGATTTTCAAAATCTTCTTTTGAAAAATAGCCCATTAACATGGCAGCTGTTTTTTCATCTGAAAGAATGATCAATGTTTTAATAGCTTGGGTGCGAACAATTTTTGAAGGGTGTACCAAACAATCTACCACTCTATCTTTTACAGCAAACTGTTGATACTCTGCAGCGAGTCTAAGTGCAAAAACAACTACAGTATCATTTTTTGATAAAAGCCATTTGGGTATTCTGTCTGATAGATCTTCTTTCTTACCAAATAATTTGAGCTGTTCCAATAATTTAATCTGCTGCCATAAAGTAAGTGGGTAGGTAATCACATCCAAAAAACGCAGACCATTAAAACCGGTTAAATGAATAACAGCAATCTGTGCTTCAGAACGAACAAATTCATGTTTACTATTGGTTTCCCGATAAATTTTTGTCAACAGATTTTTTTGATCCATTAAATACAATTCCTGGATACCTCTAGCTTGTATATACCATTTTCGTTTGTTCTTCATTTTCAACAAAGAATCTTCCCGAAGCCCCAACTTATTATATAGCGCAACGATATTATCTGCAACAGCTCCAGAAAAATTCTTCTTGCATTTGATCAACTCATCAATGGCTACTTGTCTGGCCTTGGGGTCATTCAACATCCGGAAAAACTTTTTAGGGATCTCAATACCTTCTATGGTTTCTTCTAAAATGATATGACTGATCCATACTTCAATATTGCTTTTGATGCGTTCGGTGTGAAAGAAAAGTCTTTTTTTGGCGATGGTTTGTATATAGATCAATGTTACAATCAATAAAATACACACAGACATGATCTCAACACCCAGCATGAGATTTTCAGGACTCAAGAATTTGAGGAAATCCTTTCCAATAGAACCGGATAGGAGCTTGAAGCAGAACGTACTAATCCCAGGTAAAGCCATTAGACAAAAAATAATAATTAGTTCCGGTTTTAGGGTGTTTAAGCCTTTAATTTACGCAATCTGAACATAAAATGTTCTCAAAATTGCCGGTTTCTTATAAAACAGTCAATAACGAATTAGCCAGCTAATTATTACCTGAGGTATAAGGGAAATGAATTTTTTCAAAATTATTCTGTAAAACACAGGATAGCTTTGATTCAATAAAATTTAGTTGAAATTTAATTTGCCAACCCTGTTTTGGCGAACGGATGCTTATGAAGTAAATGGTTCTGATTATGTTTGTATTATTATAGGCACTCAAAATTTTTGATATGAGCTTTCGCAATTTTAAAATGGTCGATTATGTTGTTTTTGGTAGAGGGGCTTTTAACCAGTTAGATGAGATTCTGGCGCCACGTAGACAAGCAGATGCGCCCATGATTTTTCTGGTAGATCATTTCTTTGAAGGCAAACCATTAGTGAACAGAATACCCTTGCGCGGAAAAGACAAAATCATTTTTGCAGATGTTACCTACGAGCCTAAAACAACGCAGGTAGATGCATTGGCCAATAGTTTAAAAGAAAGCTTCGGAACTGTTAGTGGCATTATTGGTATTGGAGGCGGCTCTACGATGGATTTAGCGAAAGCCGTATCTCTCATGATGAATAACCCCGGCTCTTCCGCTGATTATCAGGGATGGGATCTGGTAAAATTTCCCGGTGTGTATAAGGCTGGGATTCCCACATTGAGCGGAACAGGCGCAGAAGTAAGTAGAACAACCGTGCTTACGGGTCCAACCAGAAAACTGGGAATGAACAGTGATTTCACGCCCTTTGATCAAATCGTATTGGATCCGGAATTAACCAAAGATGCACCGGTGAATCAGCGTTTTTATACCGGAATGGATTGCTATATACACTGCATTGAAAGTTTGGAAGGCACTTACCTGAATGAATTCAGTAAAAGTTATGGTGAGAAGGCATTGGAACTTTGTCAGAAAGTATTTGTCACCAAAGATCATTGGGATGATGAGAGTGATGATCAACTAATGATGGCTTCTTATGCCGGAGGAATGAGTATTGCTTATTCGCAGGTGGGTGTTGCACATGCTGTGAGTTATGGACTGAGCTATTTGCTCGGAACCAAACATGGAATTGGCAATTGTATTGTGATGAATCATCTGGAAGAGTATTATCCGGCAGGTGTTCGAGAGTTTAAGCATATGGTTGAAAAAAATAAAATTGATATTCCGCAGGGAATCTGTAAAGGATTAACTGATGAGCAGTTTGATACAATGATCAATGTTTCATTGGGTATGAAACCCTTGTGGGAGAATGCTTTGGGAAAAGACTGGGAGAAGATCATGACCAGAGAGAAGTTGAGAGCATTGTATGAGAAACTGTAAATATTGGTTATTGGCTGATTTACAGGCTGCCAACATTAAACTGTATCTTTACAGGGAATACAAATAAATACAGACCAATTTGAAGTTTACAGATTTAGGACTTGATCAACGCATTTTAGACGGTATTGATGCCATGGGTTATGAAACAGCCACACCCGTTCAACAACAGGTGATGGTGCCAATTTTAGAAGGAAAAGATATCATTGCTTCTGCACAAACAGGTACGGGAAAAACAGCTGCTTTTTTATTACCACTAATCCATCGCCTATTAACAGTTCCACACGATTCGAGTGAGATCAATGCTATGATCATTGTTCCCACACGCGAATTGGCCATTCAAATCGCAGAAAGTTTGGAGGGATTATCTTACTTCACAGATGTAAGCTCTATTGCTGTATATGGAGGAAGTGGTGGCGATTCTTTTAACGCAGAAAAGAAAGCCCTTACACAGGGTGTAGATATTGTAGTTTGTACACCGGGCAGAATGATTGCTCATCTGAACATGGGGTATGTGAAACTAAAAGGTTTGAAATACTTGGTACTGGATGAAGCAGACCGCATGCTGGATATGGGATTCAATGATGATATCATGAAGATCATTTCTTTTCTGCCTAAAGAAAGACAGAACCTACTTTTCTCAGCTACCATGCCGATGAAAATGAGAGAGCTGGCAAGAAAGATTTTACGCGAACCGGTAGAAATCAATATTGCCATCTCAAAACCGCCGGAACAAATTGTTCAAAAAGCCTTTATTGTATACGAACCACAAAAGATTCCCATCATAAAAGATATGCTGGGTAGTAATAAGTTTCAAAATGTGATTGTTTTCTGTTCTAAAAAACAAAATGTAAAACAACTCACCACAGAATTGAAGCGAGCTAAACTTTCAGCAGAAGAAATTCATTCTGATTTGGATCAAACCAAAAGAGAGCAGGTATTACAAGACTTCAGGAATAAGAAGCTGAACATCTTAGTGGCTACTGATATTTTGAGTAGGGGTATTGATATAGAAGACATAGACCTAGTGATCAATTTTGATGTACCCAATGATGGCGAAGATTATGTACACCGCATTGGAAGAACAGCCCGTGCAGCCAGTAAGGGCACAGCTTTTACACTGGTAAGCGAAAAAGAACAAAATAAGTTTGCCGCCATTGAAACACTACTCGGCGAGCCGGTTTTAAAAGGAACAGTACCGGATGAATTCGGTCCAACTCCAGAGTATCGTCCTCGTGCACCCAGGCAAGGCGGACAAAATAGAAGATCTAATGGAAACAGAAGATCGGGTCCACCAAGAGGCGACAGAAGAAAACAGCAATAAACTTTTATACCAAACATTATTTCATGAAATACCTGGTTTATATCCTGCCCTTATTGGCGGGATTAACGATTACCACCCAAGCGGGCGTAAACAGTCAATTAAAAACAGCCGTAAATAATCAGTGGGTAGCAGCATTTATTTCTTTTGTGGTGGGAACGATCGCATTAGCATTGATCATTCTCTTAACCAAACAAACATTACCCAATACCCAACAACTGCAACAAATAGAATGGTATAAATTTTCAGGAGGCTTATTAGGGGCTTTCTTTGTAACGGTCATCATTTATTCAGTTCAGCAGATTGGATCAGCCAATGTATTTGCGTTGGTAATTGCCGGGCAGTTACTATTTGCGCTTGTATTTGATCATTTTGGACTGTTTGGCTTCAAACAAAGCCCCATTAACTGGGGTAAGGTTATGGGTGTGTTGATGTTGATTGGGGGCGCCTACCTGATTAACCGAAAGGGCTAGATTAAAATGCGTGGAATAAGCAATTTTCTAATTTGAATAGACGTTATAGTAAAAAATGACGTCTTATGGCCTCTTTCAGAAGCTTTGTAGGATCAGAGTTAATGTCTTTTAGACAGCATATTGCCGCACTCAGAAATATGCTTCCTCAGAATATCAAATTAAAACCTGCGGAACGGAGAAGCATGTTCAAGTTGAATGATAAAAAGAAAGAGTTTGTGGAGAAGGCTGTTTTGTCAATGCGGAAAAATCCTGCAACTGTTCCTTCCTATGTAGATGTCAATACTTGTAATAATTATATTCAGCTATATAAACAGTACAACGAGTTATTACATGAATTGGAAGAGGTAAAAACCAAAATGGAAGATGCGAAACTATTGTTGGGTAATGAAATCTTAAAGCAAACTAGGGCGTATTTCCACAATTCCAAAAATGCAGCATTATCTGGCAGTGAACAATTCAACCAGATCTATAAAGACTTGAAACCACATTATGCTGTGGGAAGAAATAGCAGGAGGAAAGAAGAAGCGTAAAGATGTATTGAATGAAGTAATAATCAAGAAGGGCGACAGATTCTGTCGCCCTTCTTGCTGTAAACCATTTCTGTTTGTTAGGTAATGAGGCTTGGGGTATTAATATAAAAAACTCAATGCTGTTTTATCGTTTGCGTTGAATGGACGGTTAACACCGCTACCAATACAAGCTAACATCCATGAATTAGGATCAGGTCCACTTGGTGTTCCTGGAATAAGGATGGCACCAACTGTTGAAGCACCTTCATTTACAGCAGAACCACCGCAGCTATAAGCACGGTTCATATAGTCTGTGTGACGGAAACCAATACAGTGACCTAACTCATGTGCAAAAATGGTAGCCGCATAATTAATGAACGTTGAAGATGTTCCTGAACCAATAGCTCTGGTATTTACTTTTACAGAATTAAAAGGATCTCCGCTTGCTGTTGGAAAACCTGCAGAAGCAAGATAGCTACCATTTGCACGATCGAAAGTGATATTTGCTCCTGAGCTTACTCTTTGAAGCGTGATTTGTAAATTTTCAGCATTAAATCTACGAACAACTTCATCTAAAACAGGACCATAAATGGCGGCATCAATTCTGCTAGTTAATGCAACAGTAATGGTTCTTGGTAAACGTGTTACCAAATTGGTAGTTCGGTACTGTTCTACATCACCAACGCGCAGAATAGCTCCATTTAATGAACGCTTTAATTCATTAGCAGGAATAAAAATATCTCCTTCAACAATATAACCACCTTCTTCAGCAATAATATTATCGGAAGAGAAACCCAGTGCTTTAACACTGTTAATGACATCTTGTGAAACTTCTTTTTTAATTTCTTGTTCTGGATCAACTGCTTTTTGACAGGAAACAGCCGTTATCAATAAAGCGATAACAGCTAAGGAAAGGCGCATGTTTTTTCTCATGTGTTTTAGTTTGGATTTTTGTAAATGGTTTACAGTGAATTTGGATTTCAGACTGAATTTATGAAATGTATGAATCAGACGAAACCAAATTTGAGCAACGCTGTTGCAAAACCGCAAGCTGATTCACAAACCCGAATAAAATTGCAGTCCGTTCTAGGTTTAGATACGTAGATAACCGAAAAAACGATTTACCTATCTTTAATATTCCAGTCTCCTATATACATGAGAAGCGTTTTGATTTGTTTATCCTTGTTTGTTTGTTTGTCTACCCACTCCCAATCTATGAGTAGACAAAGGCTTCCCAATGTTTTAAAAAGTTTTGTTGAACCGATAAATCGGTACGAGTTAGAAAAAAGCTCAACAAAAAAGAATTTTGCATTCATAGGAAAGACGCCTTCCAACGTTCAGGTACTGAGAAAACTTTCGGATACGATTACTATTATTCGGATACAAGATCTTGATACGCTAACTTCTTTTTTGTCTCAGGGGAAATTGCTACTTGTTAATGACCAATGGAAATTTCCTAACGGCTTCACGATGCCTTCTACAAATGATCGCAAACATCAACAACAAACATGGCTTATTGAAACCATGGATACAGCCATTGTAAAGCGATGGATCGTATCAAAAGATGCTGTAACTGTAATGCATGTATCCGGAAAATATATTCAAATCAAAACTTCTTGGAAATGGATAGAAGATCACCTGGTTCAAGATCCATCCATTGTATTTATTGCACCAGTATCCAAAACAGTTGTGGAAAGAGAGCTTACCGGATTTGATTTATCTGCTAATAAAGGCAACTTGGTACATCGTACATGGCCATCAATCAACGGTAGTGGAAGAGTTATTTCTATCAAAGAAAATAAGTTAGATACAGCTGATATCGATTTTAAAGGTCGATACATTTCTTCGCCATTGGCTTCAACAAGAATGGATGCACACGCTACAACGATGGCAACCATTGCAGCTGGTGGTGGTAATACTTTTTATACAGGAAAAGGTTTTGCTTACGGCGCTCTTATTAGTTCATCAGATTTTGCTAATCTCCTGCCTGATATTTTTGCTCCTCATCCTGTTCCCGCCGTCACTGTTCAGAATCATTCTTATGGAACAGGAATAGAAAATTATTATGGCGCTGATGCTGCTGCTTATGATCAACAGATGAATGTATCATTATCACCCATTCATATTTTTTCTGCGGGTAATCAGGGAACACAAAGCTCTTCATCAGGGAACTATGCGGGTATCAATGGCTTTGCTAATATAACCGGTAGCTTTAAAATGTCTAAGAACAGTATTGCAGTTGGTGCTGCAGATTCTTTTGGTGTGGTTCCTTTACTCAGCTCACGCGGTCCTGCTTATGATGGTAGATTAAAGCCTGAGTTGGTGGCATTGGGTGAAGATGGTTCTTCGGGTGCAGCAGCTATTGTATCTGGTATTACAGCATTGGTACAACAAGCGTATCAGCAAAAAAATAATCGCAGCATTGAATCAGCTACTACAAGAGCAGTATTATTCAATAGCGCAGATGATGTAGGACTTCCAGGTCCAGATTTTGTTTCTGGATATGGAATGGCAAATGCATATAGAGCTATACAAACCATACAAGAGAATAGACTTTTGTATGATTATGTTATTGATCAAGAACAGCGATTATATCCAATAACTATCCCCAATGGTGCTATCAATTTGAAAGTAACAATTAGTTGGACAGATCAACAGGGACAAGCCAATACATACAAGGCCTTGGTAAATGACTTGGATTTGGTATTAGAACATCCAACAACTTCACAAACATGGCGCCCCTGGGTTTTAAACTCTTTTCCATATGTAGATTCGCTTCGTAAACCGGCAGAAAGAAAAAGAGATACACTCAATAACCATGAACAAATTACTATTGCCACACCTCCTCCGGGTAACTATAATATTAGAGTCATAGGTGCATCCATTCCACTATCTAAACAAGAATTTGCGATTGCCTGGCAATTTGATACGCTGTCGCATTTTATATTTAGTTACCCTGTAAAAGATGACTTGCTAGATCCTGCACGAAAGAATACGCTTCGCTGGGAAAGTACAATAACAGATACCGCTACCTTAGAATACAAATTGAATGATGGCAATTGGCAAACAGTTGCTCATGGAGTACAACTTTCTAATAAATATTTTCAGTGGCAACCACCTGATACCATAGCTGCTATTCAGTTTCGCATGAAAACAGCACAACGATTTTGGTTAAGTGATACTGTTGGAATTTCTAAAAACTTATTGATCAACACCGGATTCAATTGTTCAGACTCATTTTTGATCTACTGGCAGAAAGCGAAAGTAGATAGTTATCGGGTGTATCGACTTGGCGAAAAATACTTGGAATCTTTTATTACACTCAGTGATACTGCTCTAATCCAGCTGAAACAAAATAATCCTTACATTTTTTTTAGTGTAGCTCCGTTGCTGCCTTTACAAAGAGAAGGAAGACGTGCGTATACTTTTGATTACAGACAACAACAAGTAGCTTGTTATATCAGTGGCTTTATTGCAGATCCTTCCGGAACGAATGCGGCTAGACTTAATTTGCAATTGGGTACTACTTATCAGGTTGCAAAAATTGTATTTGAAAAATTAACAGCTACAGGGTTTTCACCGTTTCGCGAAATAGCACCTGTTACAAGTAACCAGCTAATTATTACTACTCCTGCTAACAATGGATTAAATGTATATCGCGCAAAAGTTGAATTACAAAATGGGGCTACGTATTATACACAACCTGAACAGGTACTTCTTTTTGGTACATCATCTTATTATGTATTTCCGAATCCTATACAACCAGGTGCTACATTGAATGTTATGGACGCTGATCCTGATAATAGGGAATTTCGTTTATACGATTTGTTTGGAAGATTGGTGATGAAAGAATCACTAACAGGATTTCGCAATCAGCTGCGAATGCCGCTTTTGCAAAGAGGTGTTTATTTTTATGTGATCATACAAACCAATAACCGAACACTAAACGGACGACTTGTTGTACAATAAAAAAGCTGCCCGATTAATCGAACAGCTTTTTTCATCAAGGGGGTATATTATTCTTTAACGTGTTTCACTATTTAAAATCAATCACACTGATTGACAAAACTCTATATTACTCCCGGGCCGAATGGCCCCGTCCCTGTTCCCGGGCTGCATTGGCCTCTGATCAGATCTGCTACGCATGATCTGATCTGTCTTCGCTTCGCTTGACACCGACCCCAATGAGGCCCGTCCACAGGGACTGATTAAGAATCATCTATTTTAACATCCTTGTACTTTGTAGTTTTTCAATACGTCTTTTTGTTTTCTGTATATAAATAGCACAAAACGTTATCCCTTATTTTTTCCTTTACCATTCCCGTTACCATTACCACGTCCATGACCTTTGCCAGGATGATTTCTGTAACGATCGTCATCACTATCTCTAATCACAATTTGTTTAGGCCCTTTCCAATTTTTATATTTTACACGATATACATCTGCTCTTAGATAGGGTCTTGGTTCATTGATCACAATTTTGGGTGAAGCATATAAATTATAACCTCTGTATCTGCCGGGCAAAGAAGCTGCGAAAATCCATTTTCCACCATCCAGATAAATAAATTGACGCTGTGGAACGGAATAATACACGTCTATATCAGGCATGTAGTAATAATCTACATAGTCATACCCAACAGGTCCCCATAAAGGCTGTGTTCCAATATTGATATTGGCATTGATACGTATTTGTGCATCAGCATTTTGCTGACTTAGCAATCCTAACGAAATGGATAAGAGTAATAGTACTTTCTTCATGTCTCAAAGTTTTATACCCATATAGTGCAAATAGGATGCCAGTTTGGTACCGAATGAAATATTTGTTGATTTACAGCTGTTTATGAAGCTACTCTTTACTCAGTATTGAATTTTTCTATCGCGTGCAATTATCATCCATTCACCATCTTTTTGATGGTTGATGATTGTAATGGCTCTTTCGTATAAAGCGCAGGTTGGACAAATATGCATTGGTAATCCGTATAAAATATCACCTGGTTGATACTTATGATTGTCCGGTGCAGCCAATACCAAATGTTCTTCGCTTTGTGATATGGCTTTTAATTCAGGTGCATTTAAAAACACCACTCTTTTATCCAATGGATTTTCAGCCGCAATGGATTTATGTCCAAGATCTGTACAGATAATTCCAGGTGCAGGTAAAGAAATAATTCTTGTTAAGACCAATGCTGCAGGATTAAAAGGTTGCTCTGGAAATAAAGATGCATAACCATGATCCCAGTACACAAATGTACCCGGACTACAAACAACGTTTTCTCTTTGTGCATGAATAGGAAAACTAGGACTACCCCCTGCAATAATGGGTAATGTTATTTCATATTGATCTTGTATCTTTTTTTGCAAAGCAACTGTTCTAGAGAAAGCAGCATCACAAATTTGTTTTCTTTCTACCAAGTCTGAAGTACGGATATGTCCATCATAAGCATGCAATCCCGCAAGATGAATAGATGATTCTTGCAAACAAAAATCAACTAAGCTAATGGCTTCTTCCGGCGCAATGCCGGTTCTGTTCATTCCCACATTTAAATCGATATAAACGGGAAGAACAATATTAGCTTGTTTCGCAGCAATTGCTATTTCTTTCGCGGCAGCAATGGTATCAGTTAAACATGCATATTGTGTTTCTGGATAATGCGCGATGAGTGAAAAAAAGCGTTTCAATTTAGGTCCTACCGGTTGATAGGCCAGTAATACATTTTTTGCTTTACAAATGCCCAATAACTCAGCTTCAGCAATCGTTGCACACTTGAACTGATGTACGCCAGAACGCATCAATAACGCAGTAACTTCTTTCGTTTTATGTGTTTTGATATGTGGTCTAAGTCTTGAAGGATCGCCCACCAAACGAATGGCAGCATCTATGTTGTGTTGTACACGTTCAGGATATACCAATAACGCAGGTGTATCCAATACTGATGGATCGGTAATCGTATACCAATTGTTTTGATCATTACTCATACATGCAATTCAAAAATGGCTTCAATTTCAACAGGAATATTTCCGGGTAAGGAGCTCATACCTACAGCACTTCTCACACCGATACCATTCTCAGGTCCCCAAATCGCAGCAAACAATTCACTACAACCATTGATAACAAAAGGATGATCAGCAAAACCCTGCACGGAATTGACCATCCCTAAAACTTTAATCACACGCTTAATCTTATCAAGACTGCCTATATTTTTTTTGATGGTGGCAATCATGGCCAATCCCACTTGTCGCGCTGCTAGTTTTGCTGCTTCTTTGTCCATATCCAATCCAACAATGCCTACAATCCAGCTACCATCATTTTGTAAAGTACCATGTCCTGATAAATACAAGTATTCACCATCCACCAAACAAGGTTTATACAAACCAAGTGGTTCAGGAGCAGGTGGTAAACTGAGATTCAAAGCTGCAAAGGCTTCTTCTGGTGTATGTTGTGGCATAATGGTCTGTGATTCTATATAGGCAAGTTATTAAATCCTGTAATAAGCTGTTCATTGTTAATAATTCATATTAAAAATGTGGACTAATAAAGGGTCTAATCCATACAGGTATACCATTCTATTGGAGAACTTTAAGCAACCAATTACCATCCCTGCATGATACCACTACCACTTGTGATTCCCGAGCCGCAGAAAACTGATCGGGTAGATTTTGCAAGGGTGGTTAGAAACCCTGCAACCGGACAATTTTCGCTGCATGCTACCGCTTTTTTTGATCAGGGAGAAATCATCTGTGAATTTGGTGCTTCTGAAATTGTTGATACACCTAGTTACAAGACTTTGCAATTGGGTTTGAAAAAACATATTCTTTTATCTCCAGATTGTTTACAGTATACCAATCACAGTTGTGATCCCAACGTTTTTTTTGATACAGATAACATGCAACTATTGGCTTTGAAGTCTGTTCAACCCGGTGATGAAATGGTATTTTTTTATCCTTCGACAGAATGGAAAATGGCGAGTGCATTTAATTGTACCTGCGGCGCTAAAAATTGTTTAGGCATTATTGAAGGTGCGGCAGCATTGAGAGAGGAAGTTTTGCAAGCTTATCGTCTAAATTCATTTATACACCTGCAACTGAAAAACAGATAAGATTTACATGTTAATGAATTTATTAACTGCAGAGGAATATGGTCGTTTAAAAATTTGGGTATTGGCTCCTTCTTTGGTAACAAATGATTCGAACATAGATTATTACTATGATTTTTCACAAAGCATTGGTGAGTATACACGTGTTTTTGCTGCATTGAATATGGATTGGCAATGGCAGCCTGTGACACTGGAAGATTATGCAACCATCATCGCAACTATTCAAGATGAAAAACAACAAGGAAAAAACTTTCCCATTGTACTCAATCTTTGTGATGGCGATGAAGTTAATGGAACACCCGGTATTTCTGTAGTACAGTTATTAGAATCATCAGGATTGATTTATACCGGTGCAGATGAATATTTTTATCGGATTACTACTTCGAAAATTCCGATGAAAGAAGCCTTTGATGCTGCTGGAGTTGCTACTGCTGCATGGACACCTATTTTAAAACCAGATGATGCCACCAAAGAAGTCATGGAAATTGTTGGATCTCCTTTGATTGTGAAACCTGCGGTTTCAGGTGGTAGCATGGGTGTGGGTGTTCGCAATGTGGTAAACAATGCACAAGAACTGAAAGAGCAAGTTATTCAAATGTTCAAAGGTTATCGGGGATGGAATTTAGCAGCTGATGGAATTATAGCAGAGCAATTTATTCAGGGTCCTGAATTCACTACTATGATTGTGGGTTCATGGTATCATCCAGATCATTGTAATGTGTATGATGCAGTAGAAAGAGTGTTTCATTCCTCTCTTCCCGAGAAAGAAAAATTTTTATCTTTTGATCGATTATGGGAGATCTATGAAGAAGAAACACCCATGCCATCCGATGAGCATTTTTATGAATACCGAAAAGCTTCGGATACACTTCAGGATCAAATACAATCCTTGAGTTTGGCTGCATTTCTGGCTGTGAAGGGAACAGGTTATACAAGAGTAGATATCAGACAAGATGCCAATACGGGAAAATTATATGTGCTGGAAGTAAATGCGCAATGTGGATTGAGCGAAGATGAAGATTATACTTCTATAGGCGCGATATTAAAAGTGAATGAAGAAAGTTTTACAACTTTGATAGAAACCATTCTTGCAGAAGCAGTGAAACGATATCAATTCAAACAAACGAAGAAACCTCAACTTGCTACAGTTCATACAGGATACTAAATAAAATTTCGTGAAAACAATAGTAGATACGGCGAATAACAACTGGGCAAAAGGCAAAAAAATTTGTGTGCTGCAACCAGATTACAGTACTACCAATGTTGACTATAAAAATTATGATCCGCCAAGAGACCTTTCCTCATTGCTTCCTGGAGCTACAGTAGATCATGTATTTCTGAATAAACTCACTACTTACAAACAACTCAAAGCATTACAGTATAAAAACTATGATGTATTTGTCAATCTTTGTGAAGGTTACTTGGAATGGGAAGTGCCTTCCATTGATGTGATCTATACCCTTGAGTTATTAGGTTTACCGTATACAGGACCCAATACAAAATTGTATGATCCTTCTAAAGAGATCATGAAGTATTTGGCTTATTGTGAAGGTGTTGCTACACCTGCGTATGCATTAGTGAATAATTTAAATGATTTGGATGCTGTTCATATTCCTTTTCCACTGTTTGTAAAACCTGCAAAAGCGGGAGACAGTCTTGGTATAGATCAGCATTCTGTAGTGTACAATACGGAAGAACTTACGCAGCAAGTACAACGATTATTACCCGAATATCCTCAGTTATTGATTGAACAATACATTGAAGGAAGAGAGTTTACGGTTTTAGTAATGGCAGATGACAATGGAAAAACAGTTACCGCATTTCAACCTGTTGAGTTTATTTTTCCGGAAGGATATCAATTCAAGACTTATGCATTAAAAACATCGTCTTTACACCCTTCTGCTAATATTCCTTGTACAGATCCTGTGATCAGCGAAGCGTTAAAAGAAGCGGCTACTAAAATTTTTAAAGGATTCAATGGTGTGGGTTATGCCCGATTGGATTTTAGAATGGATGCTCATCAACAATTATATTTCCTAGAAATCAACTTTACTTGTTCTGTTTTTTATACAGATGGATATGAAGGATCCGCAGATTATATTTTGCGATACGATGGAATTGGTCAGGCTGGATTTCTGAAAAAAATGATTGAAGAAGGTATTTCACGTCACTTACGCATGCAGAAAAAATATCAGATCAAAGGCAATGCATTAGCTGGTTTTGGTATTTATGCAACGCGATCTATCATGTGTAATGAAGTGATTTTCACGGGCGAAGAACAGTCACAACGTATTGTCACAAAACGTCATGTAGAGGCGAATTGGAATGATGTTGAAAAAGAAATTTTTCGTCGCTATGCGTATCCATTGAGCAATGAAGTATTTTTGCTCTGGGATAATGATCCGGCAGCATGGGCTCCTCAAAACCACAGTTGCCAACCGAATACTGCTTATGATGGCTTGAATGTCATCGCCATCCGACACATACAACCAGGCGAAGAACTAACCCTCGATTACGCTACATTCTTGGATGAACACATGGAGCCTTTTGAATGCCAATGCGGTTCAACCAACTGCAGAAAACGGATCACCGGAACACCGGGAAATACCGTAACACAAAGAGAAATATCTCGTCGCTCTTAAACGAAGAGCCGGTTCAATTGTCCAACTACTAACCCATTTAGTTGATTAATAGTCTTGTATAGATTATTGTGTAGGTATTGTAATGAATATATGTGTATGATTAGAATGAATGTTTTGGGTAAGTTGGTGCAAGCGCACAAAATGAGGTTAGGTATCACCTATGTGTTGTTTTCATTGGAAATGACAGGGTCCTTATTACGTCCCTTTTTTCTGGGAATGGCCATCAATGATTTGATGGAACATTCTTACAGAGGATTGATACTATTATCACTGGTACATTTTATTTGGTTGGTGATTGGTACCATCCGACATCGTTATGATACCCGAACTTACTCTGCTATTTATACATCACTTGTCACTCGTTTTCTTTCGAGAAAAATACAAGCTAAAGAAGTTTCGAAATTAAGTGCTCACTCTACGCTTGCCAGAGAGTTTGTTGATTTTTTAGAATTCGATCTGGTGTATATCATTGAAGCAGTGTATAATATTTTAGGATCGATGATCTTGTTATTCTTTTATCAATCCTCTGTTGTATTGCTTTGTCTAGCCATATTATTACCTGTCATGACCATCAGTTATTTCTATGGCAAGAAAATGAAACGATTGACACAACTAAAAAATGATGAGTTGGAAAAACAAGTGAATGTGATTTCTTCCGGTGATTCAAACGCTATTCATAAACATTTCAATAATCTTCGTAAGTGGCAAATACGCATTAGTGATCAGGAAGCATGGAATTTCGGGTTTATGGAATTGATGGTAATGGTAGTGATTGCATTATCGCTTTTAATCACCAATCAAGTATCCGGTACTACTGTTTTGGCTGGTAATATTATTGGTATCTACACTTATATTCTTAAGTTTGTTTCCGGATTAGATACGATTCCATATACAGTACAAAGAATCACTGCATTAAATGATATCACACAAAGAATTCGTTTACAGGCAGATGACGATTCTGATGAACCGAATCAGCAAAAGGGTGTTCCTGTTCATGTGCTGAAGCAAACGGAAACTGCTGCATAAAAGCAGATAAGGGTATCTGATAAAATCTTCTTAATTTATACCCTCATTTATCAACTACAAAGAAAGGAACATATGAAAAAACAGCTATTGCTGATCAGCGCTGCCATGGTTTGTTGCACCATTATACAGGCACAAAGACCGAACATTGACAGCCTTGTGAAAGAATCTAAAAAAACAGAACTATGGGAACCAGTTCCTGCAGTGGTTACGCCCGGTAAAACCAATGCTGATGCCCCTTCAGACGCTATTGTACTTTTCAATGGTAAAGACCTTAATAGCTTTCAGAAAAAAGGAGGCGGACAGCCCGGTTGGAAAATTGAAAAAGATGGATCATTGACAGTAGTGAAAATGTCTGGTGATATAGAAACCAAACAAGGTTTTGGTAGTTGTCAATTACATATAGAATGGAAAGCACCGACGGTAATTGCTGGTAGCGGACAATCACGCGGTAATAGTGGTATTTTCTTCATGGGTAAATATGAATTACAAGTATTGGATTCGTACAATAACCCGACCTATGTAAACGGACAAGCAGCCAGTATTTACAAACAACATATTCCATTGGTGAATGCAAGCAGAAAACCAGGAGAATGGCAATCGTATGACGTAATCTTTACTGCACCACAGTTTTATGCAGATGGAAAAATACAAACACCTGCAAGAATCACTGTATTTCATAATGGAGTATTGGTACAAAATAATGTAGAGATTAAAGGTGGCACCGAATGGATTGGTCCAGCCAGCTATAAAAAGCATGGAGATAAAGAACCCCTCATCTTACAAGACCACGGCAATGACGGGGGTAATCCGATGAGTTATAGAAATATTTGGGTGAGAGAACTATGAGCAATGTCCAACAGAAGAATATCCAACATCCAACTTCAAAATTGAATATTGGATATTCTTCTGTTTCTCTGTTTTCCAAGATTGCGTAAAAATACCTATTGCCATCCTCACATTTCTGCCCTTATCTTGCGCATCTGTTCAATTGCGATATTCATGATGGCACAACCTGCAAGTATTTTACAATCTGTTTTTGGTTATACTTCATTCCGACACAATCAGGAAGAGATCATTGATCATTTGCTGGCTGGGAAAGATGCGGTTGTATTGATGCCTACTGGTGGAGGTAAGAGTTTATGTTATCAGGTACCTGCATTATGTTTGGAAGGTGTAACGGTGGTAGTGAGTCCGTTGATCGCATTAATGAAAGATCAGGTAGATGCATTGCTGTTATCGGGTGTTAAAGCTGCCTTTCTTAACAGTACACAACATCCTTCTGAACGAGAAGCTATTTTACAACAGTTACGCAATGATGAATTAAAGTTATTGTATGTAGCGCCGGAACGTTTAGTGGGGTCTGAGATCAACCTACTTCAATTTCTGAAAGAACAAGCATCTCCCGCTTTGTTTGCTATTGATGAAGCGCATTGTATCAGTCAGTGGGGTCATGATTTCAGACCGGAATATCGGATCTTACATGAATTGAAAATACAGTTCCCGACTGTTCCTGTCATCGCATTGACTGCAACTGCGGATGGGTTGACGAAAAAAGATATCATCGATCAGCTTCAACTGAAAGAGTACCGGGTTTTTGAAAATAGCTTCAACAGACCCAATATCACTTACTACGTGAAACCCAAGCGTAATTATTATGATGAACTGATAGATTATTTAGAAACACACAAGGATGATAGCGGTATCATTTATTGTTTGAGCAGAAATGCAACCGAAAAATTAGCAGAAGATCTGAAGTCAGATGGGTTCAATGCAGAAGCATATCATGCAGGATTGGATAAAACAACACGCGATCAGCGTCAGGATCTTTTTTTGAAAGATGATATAAAGATCATGGTAGCAACCATTGCTTTCGGAATGGGCATCAATAAAAGCAATGTGCGTTATGTGGTTCATGCCGATCTTCCCAAAAATATTGAAGGATATTATCAGGAGACGGGCAGAGCCGGAAGAGATGGCTTACCCAGTGAGGCTATTTTATTTTATGGAGCAGGTGATGTAATGAAGCTGAAAAACTTTGCTCAGATCGATAATAATCCCGAGCAAACAAAAATCCTCTTGGATAAGCTCGATAAAATGGTGGCGTTCTGTGAAACAAAACAATGTAGAAGAAAATACTTGCTCAATTATTTTGGAGAACAAGCACCGGAGTATTGTGGTACTTGTGATACCTGTATCCATAAACCGGAGTTGTCTGATCAAACCATTGTGGCGCAAAAGATCATGAGTGCGGTGGCAAGGGTAAATGAAAAATTTGGCTTAGGCTATATCGTTGATTTGTTGAGAGGAAGTAATAGTGAGAAAATAAGACCTGAACACAAGGAGTTGAAAGTATACGGTATCGGTAAAGACAAACCCAAAGATGAATGGATGCATTATACTCGTGAACTTTTATCGAGTGGTTATTTACAGATGAGTGATAGTCAGTATCCCGTTTTGCAACTCACAGAAAAAAGTAAAGGAGTATTATTCCGCGGAGAGAAAGTTTTCTTACATGCACCTATTCAAATAGTAACAGCAAAAGAACCTGTTATCTATCAACAACTGCCTTATGAAAAGGAATTGTTTGAGAATTTGAAAAAGTTGCGAAATAAAATTGCGCATGAGGAAAATGTACCGGCCTATTTGATCTTTAGTGACAGCAGTTTGATTGATCTGGCTACCTATCTTCCTTTTACAACAGAAGATTTGAGTAAGATATCAGGATTTGGTGTGTATAAAATTGAAAAGTATGGCGAGGCATTTTTAGAGCAGGTGCAAGATTACTGTAATGAACAGGGATTGGATACAAGAATAGAATTGAAACAACCCAAGCGAGAACGAAAAACCAAACAGCCCAGAGAAAGAGAAACAGATACGAAAAAGATTTCGCTGGATCTCTATCAAAACGGAATGAGTGTAGCTGATATTGCAGAACAAAGAGTTCTTTCGGTGAGTACTATAGAAACACATTTGTCGTACTATATTTCTTCCGGAAAGCTGGATATTGATAATTTAGTACCCCCCGATAAGCAAGAGCTGATCCATACAGCACTTAAAAAATATGGAAAAAGCAGTCTGCGACTTTTAAAAGAAAATCTACCTGAGGAAATTGGTTATGGTGATATCAAATTCACCATAGCGGCTACAGAAATCAATTCTTAATTAAAGTACATATTGTATGTTGACTGTTTTGTACCCATGAGAAGTACACAACAAATGATGGTATGTGCTTTCAAATCAGGTACTATGAATGGAAAGATAACAGTAATCATCGCCGATGATCATCTTGTTTTTCGGGAAGGATTAAAAGAAATGCTATCACGTCACCCGGAAATTGTATTGAAGGCAGAAGCATCGAATGGAAAAGAATTATTACTGAAAGCAAAACAATATGCGCCGGAAGTTATTATCACCGATGTTAAAATGCCGCATATGGATGGTATCGAAACCACTAAAAAACTTTGTCGCACTTTTCCCGGAGCCAGAATCATAGCACTCAGTTCTTTTAGTGAAGATCATCTTATCATTGATATGCTTGAAGCAGGTGCACAAGGTTTTTTATTGAAAGGGATACAAGAAGAGGAATTGATCACCGCTATTAAAGCTGTTTATGATCACAAGCCTTATTTTTCTCCTGATATCACAGAAAAACTTACCCGGATTATTGCAGGGAGGTATCATCATAAGAAAGGAGTACAACATGTGGTATTGACCGAAATCGAAAAACAGATCGTTGTAATGATCTGTCGGGAACTTACCAGTAAGGAAATTGCAGAACGCTTAGAAGTAGGGAAAAGAACCATTGAAAGCTATCGGATGAGAATTATGGATAAGCTGGGAGCCAAAAGTGTGGCCTCGATCATTACATATGCATTACGGGCAGGTTTGATACGCAGAACTGCTTGATTCTATCCTTTTATTGCTGCGGGAAGGACAGAAAATGAGGTAAAAGGTGGATTTGACTAATTTTTAACCACTTCTGTGCAGCCATTTCTGTTATTTTTGCGCCCTATTGCCATATATTGGCGCAACGAAACGAGACAATGAAAAAAATAGTAGTACTCTTATTGGCTATCTCAGGAACCCTGCTGGCCACCGCTCAGAAGAATGTAACCAAGACTAAAACAGATTGGAGTAAAATAGATCTTAGTGGTCGCCCTGCCGATCATTTCATGATTCAGTATGGAGGTGATTCATGGACGAACCGTCCGGACAGTGTGCGTACCGGTAATGGTTTTAGCAGACATTTCAATATTTACTTTATGGTTGATAAACCCTTCAAGACCAATAAGAAAATGAGTCTGGGTTTAGGTGCAGGTTTGGGAACTAGTAATATCTTCTTCAACAATACAAGAGTTGATATAAAATCACCTACAGCAAGATTGCCGTTTACCAATGTAGACAGCACTGATCATTTTAGTAAAAACAAACTAACCACTATCTATCTGGAAATTCCTTTGGAGCTGCGTTATTATTCCAATCCTGAAAATCCGAGTAAATCATGGAAAGCGGCTGTGGGATTGAAGTTGGGTACTTTATTGAAAGCTTATACCAAGGGTAAGAACTTTGTCAATAAAAACGGACAAAGCATATACGGTACTTCTTATGTTGAAAAACAAAGCAGCAAACGTTTTATCAACGGAACCATGCTGGCAGCTACTGCAAGAATTGGATATGGAATTTTATCGTTGGATGCGGGTTATCAGCTGAATACTGTATTGAAAGATGGTACGGGTCCGGCCATGAGAAAATTCTCTATAGGTATTACCATCAGCGGATTATAATCTTAAACATATTTTATTCAAACCCCGCTCACAGCGGGGTTTTTATTTTATAGGCTTAGGTAAAATAAACACTAACACTTAGTTGAGGAGCATTTGATTATTGGCCTTAGAAAACAGCCCTTCGTCGCAATTCCCGACTGCAAAATCTATAGCAAAGGAACCCCAACCATATACGATAATGAATTTCGAAATTTTGTTACTTATGACAAAAAAGTAAATAGAGGGAAAGCCTTTGGTGACGATGTTTTGAGGATAAAACAACTAATCATTTATTTTGAAGCAAAAAGCAAAGATTACCTTTGTAAAAAAGAGGAAAAGACTTTGATTGAGAAGCAACATAAAATTAAGGGAGAAGAAACAGCAGTTTTAGTGGGATTGATTCAGAAGGAGCAAACCCAGGAACAGGTATATGAGTATCTGGATGAATTGGCTTTTTTAGCAGAAACAGCAGGTGCACAAACCGTTCGCAAATTCACACAGAAATTGCCACACCCTGATAGCAGAACTTTTGTAGGGAAAGGAAAATTGGAAGAGATCAAAACCTATGTCAGCGGTAAAAAAATTGATCTGGTCATTTTTGATGATGAACTAACAGGTTCACAAATCACCAATATTGAAAAAGAATTGGGTGTAAAAACCATCGATCGAAGTGATTTGATTCTTGACATATTTGCGCGTAGAGCAAGAACTGCTCAGGCCAAAGTGCAGGTGGAGTTGGCGCAATATCAGTACTTGCTACCTCGATTGAAAGGTATGTGGAAACACTTGGAAAGACAAGGGGGAGGTATTGGTACGAGAGGTCCTGGTGAAACAGAAATTGAAACGGATCGTCGTATCGTAAAAGATAAAATTTCTTTGCTTAGAAAAAGATTAGCAGAGATCGACAAACAATCTTTCACACAACGCAAAGAGAGAGGAGAGTTGATTCGCGTATCATTAGTGGGATATACGAATGTGGGAAAGAGTACCTTAATGAATGTGTTGAGTAAGAGTGATGTATTTGCAGAAAATAAATTATTCGCTACACTCGATACCACCACACGTAAGATCGTTTTTGAGAATACACCTTTTTTATTGAGTGATACCGTAGGGTTCATCCGCAAGCTACCACACCATTTGGTAGAGAGTTTTAAAAGTACCTTGGATGAAGTAAGAGAAG
>VFQN01002885.1_pt1 | contig 25619 bp, 27 predicted proteins | sample 3512371 | NCBI WGS metagenome assembly VFQN01 (sample SAMN10412370, study PRJNA504923) | tailings metagenome | isolation source: Replicate 2 from Balatoc abandoned mine | place: Philippines: Itogon, Benguet | collected 2017-08-28 | reverse complement strand
CACTCGCTCAGCGATGCGCCCCCAATGTAGTTCCCGCTGGCAAAGAAGCCCCCGCCCGGAGGCGCCCCGCCCACGCCGGGCACCGAGATCGCGCCGCTGAGCTCAAACACGCTGCCGCCGACACCGCCAGGCCCCATGCCGCCACCACTGCGCCCCGCGTCATCGCCCCCCGGCCCTCCTCCCCCTCCGCCCTGCCTGGACCAGTCCAGCGACACCATGGCCGTCAGCGCACCGAACTTGGCGTAGGTGCACCCCTCCAGCATCACCGTCTTGAGGCGCATGGTGCCCACCGCCGGCGGCGGCGGCCGCTGGCCCCCCGCTGCCGCCGCCGCCGCCACCGCCGCCGCTGACGCCGGACTCAGCAGCGTCACATACGTCGCGTTGTCGGGGATGGGCAACGGCGGCGGCCGCCCGCCTCCGCCTCCACCGCCGCCGCCGCCGCCTCCGCCTCCGCCGCCGCCCGCACCCGGCATGCCCTGCTCCCCCGACCCAGGGATGCTCATGCCCACCCCCGCCTCCGCGTCCGCCAGGGCAGCATCCAACACCCGCATGGCCGTCAGCACCCCCGCCGCAGTGCTGATCACCAGGTACCCATCCCGGTAGTGCAGGCCGTTGATTTCTTTGGGGTTGACAACCGGCTGTGGAGCGCCCCCGAGGAGCGTGCTGCCGCCGCCGCCGCCGCCGCCGCCGCCGCCCACCCCCAGCGGCGCGCCACCTCCCCCCGAGCTGGTCCGGTCCACCGTGAACACCGCCGCCGACATGACCTCCGCCACCACCCGGCTGTACCGCACCGCCAGCACCCGCCCGTTCGCGTCCCCGGTAAACAGCAGCACATCGTCCAGGGTGCTCAGCTGCCTTGCCAGGGACGCGGTGCTGGTGCTCACGCTGCCGCTGAGGCTGTCCGTGAAGTGCGGGGGGTAGCGCGCGGACATGGCGGCCGAAGCAGACGCGGACGTAAACGACGCCGATCCGCCGGTGCAGCCCAGCCCGGGGGTCATGCTGGCCGCCTCCATCTCCGCCAGGGGCACGCAGTGCAGGGCGGTGACGGGGTGGTGGCTGGGGCGGACCATGAGCGGCGTGGACGCGGTGCGCTGCTGCTGCTGCTGCTGCGAGCTGCGAGAGGAGGAGGAGATGGAGGAGGAGGAGGGGGTGGCGGCGTCGGGGTTGCGGCCGTACAGCACCACCATGCCGTTGCGGTGGCCGGTGATGAGGTCCAGCGTGGGCTCGTACAGGGTGTGCGCCGTCATGGCGTTCTCCTCCTTCTCCAGCGGGATGCTGCACGCAAACGACTGGTTGGAGGAGTGGTAGATCTCGGCCTGGGGAAGTAAGGACGGGGTAGCGGGGCGGGTTGGTGGCGGTAGCGTAACGCACCAAGCCGGAACGTATCGCACTACGCCTAACCCCCACCTACGCGATGCCTACGCCTAGGTTGTGCTCCTGTTCCCAGCTGCTCACTCGCCAGGGTCTTGCCCCCGCGCCACATGTACGTTCTACAACATGTACTTACTCAATGCCCCAGGCTCCCTCCCGCCCGGCACGCACCCTAAAGACGTGCATCAGCAGTGAAGGGCGCTACCAACGCACGGCGCGCACCAAAGGGCAGTATGAAGAGCATCCTTGCCCCCCTCCCCCGGCCTGCCAGCGTTTGCGTGACGCTTGATCAAGCCGAGCGGCACAGTTGCCGCCCACGGATATGCTGGGCCTGGCACCAGGATGCCAGGTCACCGGGGCCCTGGCGGCCGTCGCCAGAGCCTTGGCGACCTGGCATCCTGGGGCCAGGCCCAGCGTATCTGTGAGCGGGAACTGTGCCGCTCGGCTTGATCAAGCGTCACAGAAACGCTTGGGGGTTTGCGCCCCTCCTGCATCAGATGTGCGGACAGTTCTCGCCCATGGGTACGCTGGGCCCAGCACCTGCATTCCAGGTCGCGGAGGCTTGCTGGCCGTCGCCAGAGCCACGAACTCCTTTCCGTTCACGCGTACCCACCGGCCCACCTTGTTGGGCAGCGCCACCATCAGCTGCAGCAACACTGCGCGCGCCCCTCCGGTGCACCATCCATGCTGCAGCAAGAAATCTATTCCCTTTTGTACGCATTACTCATCTTAACACACGTGCATCGACGCTTGCGCCGAGACGCAGGCGGCCCCGTTCCCGCCCCCGCCCACCACCACCGCCCAACCGCCCAGCCACCCTCACCCCACCCCCCACCCCCCACCTTCTTGGGCAGCACCACCATCAGCTGCACCGCCGACGCGTCGTTGTCCGCCCCGCGCATGAAGCACAGCCGCAGCACGGGCGTGTCGTCCCGCGGCCGCAGCACGCGCTGCACGAACGGCAGCAGCCCCGGGTCGTCCTGCGCCTCGCCCGACTTGGGCGCCGGCCCGTTGCCCTCGCCCGGCCCGCTCAGCCCCGCGCGGCCGCCCTTGCCCCCACTGCCGGTGCTGCCCGCGTCCGTGAGCGGGCCGCCCACCACGCTGGCCCCGCCATCTGGGTCGGGGTAGAACATGTCACCTGGGTTGCTGGCGCGGTTGGTGGGGGTTGTGACGGTGGGGTTGTTGAAGGGGAGGGGGTAGCGGGGGTTGTAGCCCCCGCGGACGCTTTCGGAGAGGTTGACGGAGGGGGTGAAGAGGTTGGGGTAGTTGCTGCTGCTGCCTTGGGGGGAGGGCGGTGCCACGGTGGAGCGGCTGGGGTCTAGGGACACGCGGGGGGCGGGGAAGGGGAGGGGGTCGCTGGGCATGGCGGCGGGGCGGGGGGCGTTGTCGGCCGAGTTGAGGGCCGGGAAGATGCCCTGGATGTTCTGTTCCGCCACGGCGAGGGTGAGGCGGTCGTTGCCCTTGCTGCGTTGCGGGGTGCGCGTGAGGCGATGGGGTGGGGGTAGGCGGTGGGGGTCAGGAAGGAAAAGGCAGCAGGCGGTGAGTGCAAGTTTACTAGCTGTGTGCTTCTCATCATCTAGGAGCCCAACGCCGTTAGGTACGGTTGCTTGGTTATTGCGCAATTGCAGTGCAACTGCAGTGCTGTTTCAGGCGTCGGCGCGTGGCGTGGCTGACTATACCTTGGGGGGCCTGGGAAAACAAAGTCCGGCGTACACGCCGAGGCACAGGGCGTAAGGCAACACATGTAGGCGACGCTGCAGCCGCACAGTGCGGATGACGCGGGAGCACGTCTGAAGTCGGCAGCACTGCCGCGTGTGCTGCCCACTCAACACCCCGCCCCCAAGCCAAGGGCCCGTCCCGGCTCACGCGAAGGGCGTCTTGAGGAGCCGGCCCAGCGCGCTGGGCTGGCCAAGCTCCTCCACAAGCTGGAGAGCCGACTGCACTGCATTGGCGAGTCGCGTTGCTGCGATGACGATTCCCGCCGGGTCTGAAGTCTTGGTAGCTGCCTGCCGGGCGCATGACAAGGTAAATTGGGGTTGCCGTGCCTACCCAGCCTTCGCGATGACACGGTGCTTGTTACGTGTTGGGCACGCCTGTCATGCAAGCAGTAGATTTGCAGGGATGCTCCAGCAACCTTGTGCCGGTGTGCTCGGGAAGCAACTCCCGGCAGCCCGCCTCCCAGCCCGCTGCGATTGCTGTCCTGTCTGCCGCACAAAATAATACTTACATGTTCCAGCTGCAAGAGGGCACCCTGGCTTGTCCTGTCGATACTCCTGCACTGGTCTTTGTTCTTCTTCGCCTGTTTGGCAGCCTGCTCCAGCTGATATACGAAGCGCCTGGCCGCATTAAGAGCTGGAGTAACCTGGTCATCCGCCAGTGCCACACCGCGCCCAGAGGCGTGGCTCGCCATCGGAGCAACCTGGTAAACCGCAAGCCCCGTCCCTATTCCATGAAGAGCTTCTTGCGCAAGTGATAGTTCAAGCTGTTAAGATTTGAAACAATCAACGCTACGCATTGTGGTGCTGCCGCAGGGTCGCTCCCGAACGCCAGGCTACCCCTGGTGGATGGGTGATACAGATATGTAAGTACACAAACCTGTGCTGCATAGTGCTGCATAGTTTGCATTCCGCAGCTTAGGACGGCAGTTACCGTTGAGCGATAGTACATGTGTCCACTTCTAACCCTAGGCAGGCTTCTACAGCACAGAGTAATGCCATAGCCTGTACATGTCATGGTCAATCGGGCTGCTCCGATAAGGGCTAGCCTCAGGCGAACGAAAAAAGGGTAACCAGCATAAGGAAGCTGCTCGAGTGAAGCAAGGCAGCCAGTGCAATCATATCCCGATATAATTGTACTTATGGCCGTTGGTTATCGCAGGGGCCCTGGGTTATAGTCCGCTGTTGGTCCTGGTGGTCAGTCCTGTTGCCAAGTCCTGTTGCGTGTTGGCCGTCCCAGGATCGTGTGCGTAGCTCCAACAAACAATGATGGCTCAGGATCAGAAGGCCACTGCCATTTGACTAGAGTCGTTACATATATGTTCCCCTGAACAGGAGGGGGGCAAGCTGGGCCGCAGTGGCCGCACCTCCCCAGGTGCATGCATGGAACACTGCCCCAGCCGGGTGCTGCGGGCACGCTCTGAACAACCACAATCACGGACCAACCACCTGGTTGGCATGGAGGCGCAGCACAGCGGCTCGCCCCCGTTGCTCCTATTCCGGCGCCGGTGCACGACCAAAAAGGCGTTAAAATGACAGCCGCACACACCAAGAAGTATCTGTTCGAGCGTGACACGAGGACACCAGGGCAGGAGTCCCAAGATACACACAATGCCAAGCAGCAGCTTGTTGCCCGCTGCTTGCGTGCCCCTCATACCCGCTCGTGTGGCACCACGTCCCCGGCAGCACCCGACCCAGTTTAGCCCCTTGCGTACCCCAGACCCCTACCGCCTGCGTGTCCTGTTCCCATGCTCGAATAGCCCCGCTCATCCCACAACCCAAACCGTTTGCAATGGATCCAACTTGCTACCATAGCAAGCAGGGCGCACAAGGCGCACTCAAGCACCCCGCCATCATCACCACCAGTCGACTAATACACGACCATCTGTGCCAGTGTCACAATCGGCACTGCTTTCCCGTCGCACGGAGCCGCTGCGGCTCGGCCCCAACCGCCTGGCGCTGGGTGCAAACACCATTTGCACACCAGCAAGTATTCATGACGGCTGCCTGCACGCAGTCCGCGGGCCTCCAAATGGGCGGAGGCCCGCTAAACCTGGGCCCAAATCCATCAGCAAAGGTGGCTAATGGATGCCCTTCCACGCTGCTGTTCCAACGAATACTGGCGTACGTGGCGCGGGGGTTGAACACGAAACAAACGCCCCACAGCGCTCCGCCGCGCATGAGCACGACCGCGGCTTACTGCCTGTTGTAGTTGCCACCGCGGTTGTAGCTGTTGTAGCCGCCGCGGTTGCCGCCGCCGTAGTGGCCGCCGCCGTAGCCGCCACCGTAGCCGCCCTGCTGCACGAGGGATAACCAGAGCATGCCAATGGAACTACCGGAAAGGCCACCTTATGCTTGAAGCACACACTGCGCAGCGTTGCTGATGCCTGGTGCCAACGCCCTCCCGCTCGTCGTAAACAAATCAGCATGCAAAGGGCAGGGCAGCATCCAGGAAGGCAGCGGCGTGAAGAGCGGAACCCCAGCTGTGAGCTACCTCGCACCGCATGCCTTTCAAGAAGCACGTTGCACGACCCACAGCATCGCATGCCTCTCAGTAGCACGTTGCACGGCAAACACTTCACGCCTATATGCTCCGCTCCTACTGCAGATGGACGCACCTGCTGGCCGTAGCCGCCGCCCTGGTTGTAACCGCCCTGCTGGCCATAGCCGCCGTAGCCGGGCGCGTTGCCGTAGTGCTGCTGCTGCTGCTGCCCGTGGTGCTGCTGGCCGTGCCCCATGTGGCCGCCCGCCTGCTGCTGCTGCATGCCGCCCGTCTGCGGCAGCTGCTGCTGCTGCTGTTGCTGCTGCTGCTGTTGCTGCTGCGCGCCCATGCCGTAGCCCAGCCCGGCGTCCTGCTTGTCGCCCTGCTTCACGCCGCCGGAGCTTGGCACGTTGTAGGAGGCGGCGGTGGAGGCGGCGTTGACGGCGGAGGCGGCGGCGCTGCTGTCCTCGTACCCTGTGAAAAAACCATTTCGAGGAGTGCGGAGGGGAGTTAGAGGACATCCTTGGCCGGGGCGAGCATGCACCACGTTTGCAAGTGTGCATAACTAAATTTGCAGCGTGTAGTCGGCGAAGCGACGCGGACCCGAGCGTGTCAGCAACACGTCCTCCTGCCCCTCGTACAATCCGAACACCCGATGTTTACCAAGGCCAGCTCCAGGGCCATTGCAACCTCCATCAGTGCCCGCGCAGCCCGCAACTGAAACGCACATCCACCCCCACACATAAGCAGTCGAACATTAACCCACAGAGTCCAACGGGCTGCAGCCACCGAGCATGCCGCAATCTTGTGGTTGCCGCACGCCGTACGACTGACTCACGACCCGGCCACAGCTCCGAGCGGCACCATCTTTCAAGAGACGCAGGCCGCAAACAGGACAACTGCCTTGCACACTTGCAATGCTACCTGCCACTTTTGCCGCAAGTTTCTGCTGCACGCAAGCCAATCCAGTCCACTCACCGGTAAGCCCGTACGCGGCGGGGTTGTTGTAGGCGCCAGGCAGCTGCGCGGCACCCGCGGCGGGGTTGGCGGCGTTGTAGCCGGGGAAGGCAGACCTGCGGGCAACAAGAGTTGAAGGTGCGCGCAGTCAGTACTGCAGCACGAGTAGGTGGTGGCGCCGACGTGGATTCTGCTTAGATGGCCAGGCCAACATGTACGCTGCACGCCGAATGCCCATGCTTTGTACAGCGGTTCCTGAGGCCGCAGTGGCGGTATTTGCAATCCACTGGCCTACACGGGGTTACAGATGCTGTTTCGTACTGTGTCAATCAAAACTGTCACTCACCGCTGCGCCATGTGCTGGTTGGCCTGGAGCTGGTAGGGCTGTGGCTGGGCGGCGGCAGCGGCGGGGGCCTGGTACTGGCCGTAGCCCATCTGCAGCCATGGGCGCACGGGCACCGCACGTAAATGACAAACCGTACAATTTTGACAGGCACTAGGTGCGGTAATGCAACCTAGTGCGCATGGATCATGTGCGCGTCTGCATGCACACGCGCTTTCAAGAGACGAGCGTCAGGGTTTGCGGCTCTCGCAAGGCAACGATGTCCCACAGCAACCGAGCATCCTATTCCCCACTCCAGAAACCGTTACCCACCCCGCATCCCCCCATCCCACCTGCTGGTAGTACATGTAGGGGTTGCTGTACATGGCGGCGAAGGCCGGGGTGTTGGCGTACGGGTACTGCGTGTACGGCACGTGGCTGGCGGTTGCGCCCGCAGCGTTGAACTGCATGGCAGCAGGGGGCATGGCACCCGGGGTGGTGTACTGGCCCATCGGCATGGAGCCCGAGCCAGCGGCGCTCTGCACGCCCGGTACCTGGGGGGGCACGCCGGCGGCGGAGCTAACGCCGGCAGCGGCGCTGGAGGCCGCGGCGGCGCCGCTGAGGTCCGCGGTCTGGCCGTACATGCCGGCGGCGGGTGCGTTGTACTTGGCGGCGCCGGCCTGGTTGTAGGCAGCGGCGTTGGGGGCGGCCTGCTGGCCCACCTGGGCCTGCTGGCCGTACGGCGCCTGCTGTACGGCAGCGTACTGCTGCGCGTACTGCTGCTGGGCGGCCTGGTGGTACTGCTGCTGCGCGGCGGCCTGCTGCTGAGCCTGCTGGGCCTGCTGGGCGGCAGCGGCGGCTTGCTGCTGCGCCTGCTGCTGCTGCGGGGGCACCACACCCTGCTGCTGCACCTGCTGCTGCACGGCCTGCTGCTGCGGCTGCTGCTGCACCACCTGCTGGGGCTGCTGCTGCGCGCCGTAGGCGGCGGCCTGCTGGTTCTGGGCGTAGGCGGCCTGGGTGGCCTGCTTCAGGGCCTCCTGGTTGTAGGCAGCGGCGTAGTCGGTCTGGCCAAACACGCCGCGTGAAGCGTCCTGCACCTGGCCAGCAGCGCCAAAGCCAGCGCCGAACGCGCCGCTGAAGGCAGCCGCCTGCGAGGGGAAGTTGCCGTAAGCAGCGGCCGCGGTGGCCTGGTCCGCAGGGTTGGTGGCGGCCGGGGCAGCGGGCGCGGCGGCGACGGCTGCGGCCTTGTCGGCTGCGCCGTGCTGAAGGGCGTACTGCTGCGCGTACTGCTTGTAGGCATCAGCGGCGGTAGCCGCGGCCGCGGCCGGGGCGGCGGCGACGGCGTCCTGTTGCTGGGGCTGCTGGGCCTGCGGCTGCACGGCCTGCTGCTGCTTGGCCACCTCGGCAGCGGGCGCAAAGCTGGCGCCGAAGTTGCTGCTGTAGTCCAGGCCGCCGCCAATGCCGAAGGTGCCGAAGCTGAGCTGCAGGGAGTCCACGTCCTGGGCGGCCGCGGGGGCGGCAGCGGGCGCGGGCTTGGGGGCCTCCGCGGCCGCGGGGGCGGCGGGGGAGGGAGCAGCGACGTAGGAGTTGTACTGGTTGCCCACCGTGGGAGGGGCGACCTGGTTGTCCGCAGCCGAGAGGGTCACAGGCTTCTCGGGCTCGAGGGCGGCAGCCGGGGCCGGGGGCGCAACGGCAGCTGGGGCGGGCGCAGCAGGCGTGGGAGAGGGCGCAGCGGGAGCAGCGGCTGGAGCCGCAGTGGCCGGGGCAGCTGCGGACTTGCCCGCGAGCATGCCCATGAGGCTCTTCCCGGCAGCCTCACCCCAGGCGGTGGGCGCGGAAGCCGCGTAGCTGCTGCTGGTGTCCTCGGGAGCTGCGGATGCGGGGGCGGCGGGGGCCTCGGCTGTGGGAGTCGGGGCGCGAGGCGCGGGGCCGGGAGATGCGGGAGCGGGAACCGGGGACGCGACCGGCTTCGGGGGCTCCGGCACCGGAGCGGGAGCAGGAGCAGGAGCGGGAGGTTTTTGCTGCGAGGCCTTGAGCTTCTCGGCCATCGTCATACCGCCACCGGGCCGAATTGGCGCGGGATGCGCCTGCGCTCCAGACTCGGGCGCAGAGCCCCACGCGCTCCCGGAAGCTGCCGGCGCAGTTGTTGGAGCAGAAGAACCCCAGGCAGAAGCGCTCGAGGTCGCGGTGTCGGCGGCCTTGTTGTCGGACTCGCCCCATGCAGGTCCCGAGTTCGCGCCCCAAGCATTGTCGCCGCTCTCGGGAGCCGCGGGAGCCGGCCAGCTGTTCCCGTGAGAAGCAGCACCATTTGTTTCCGCTGCAGCTGGTGTAACGATGACGGGACGAGGCCCGCGCGACTCACCGCGCCCAGATCCTCGACCGCCCGCGTAGCCAGAGCCCCGGCCCTCGCCCCGACCCCGACCCCGACCACCACCGCCCGTGTACCGATCGCCATAGCCGCGGCCCCCCGAGGGCTTGCTGTCGTGCCTGCGGTCGTCCTCGCGGGCCTTCCGCTCCTTCTTCTTCTTGCCGACCTCCTCGAATGGGCTTTCCTCAAGCAGCCGGTCCGTGGCCAGGTTTACGTCGCCGCCGCACTCCTGCAGCGTGCGACGAATATCGTCCTCACTGGCACCTGTGACCTCTTTAATCTGCTCGATCATCTTCTTGGTGTGCTTGACGTCCGCCATTCTTCAGAGTCGACAGCAAGATCGGGGGCGGCGCTGGGACGGGACTACCGGGTTGTGGGAAAAATACTAGTTTAAAGCTTCATAGGTCAGTGTGTGCTGCGGGTATGGTGCTGCGTCAGTGGGGCCGGGGGGCTTTGCGAAAGGCGCGCCATGAGCCAGGCGCATCCCTGGATCCGACAGAGCTGCACGCTGCACATCTTGCGCATGTCCTCGCGCAAACTTATCAATGTGGATGTCAACAATAGCCGGAGAACACATGGCCTCGTGTGCGTGCACTAGAGCAAGAGAAGGCTGAAGGACCTGGTTGCTGAAGCCCTTGGAAGGCGGGACACCTCCGAGCCGAAACGAGAGCCGCACAGATACAAGAAAAGGTTCTGTACTTGGAAAGAAGGCCAAGGGCCTTGCTAGCTCCCAAGAAGGTTCCGGCGACATGCGTATGCCCATTTGCCACCTGGCCTGCTGGAACAGGACGCGCATACCTGCGGCCTAACAGCAGCACTTCAATCCAGTTACCTGAATTATCGCTTACGTCCATCTGGCTACACTAGCTCGCGTGTACACGCGCTCAGCTCCTCTCAGCCGGAGGTTGCCCAGCCGCAGCTATGCTGGCACGCCTCCTCTCCAGGGCCTCCGCAGCGCACCCTGGTGACCCACGCCCACCTCAAAAGTCATCCACCTGCACCACAGACTGGCCCACGCTGCGACGCCGCCCGCGCTCCTCCTGCCGGCTGCACAGTCCGCCCCCGTCCTCCCATGCCTTGCCTCCAAACGCACCGCCACCCTTCACCGCCGCACCACAGCCGCCCCCTCTCCCACCGCAGCAGCCCCTGCCGCCTCCCCGCTTCGACCCCAGCAACCCCGTGCTAGAACCCTCCCGCTTGGTGTCGGTCATGGACAAGATGGCACGTGCGGGAACGCACCCCGAGGCCCACTTCCTCGACATGTACTATGCGGCGTGCTCTGCTGCCCTCCCCGCCTTCAGCTTGAGCCAGCTGGCGCTGCTGGCGCGTGCCATGCGCATTCTGGAGCTTGAAGCTCCGCCTGAATGGACAGCTAGCATGATGGAGGTAGGGGGAAGCGGCCAGGAGGGTATAGGTAGCGTCAAAGGTTAGGGCGGGTGCGCTGTTCTCAGGAGGTGGTGCTGAGCGCACGACATACCATTTGCGTCGTGAAGCTCTTTGCCATGACGGCGGCACCGTGCGACGAGGGCGCCGCTTGCAATGGCACTACCCGCACTAATGCTCTTGCACCCCGTCATACCCCTGCGCCATCGGCTGCCCAACGCAGACCTCCCGGGAGCTTCTCCTGTCGGCAGCTGCCGCCGGTGCAGCAGGGAGAGGCGGCGACGGTGCTGGCAGCTTTGGCCGGAGCAGTCCCGAGCAGCTGGCGGCAGCGGCGGCGGCCGCGGCCGAGCTCTTAGTGTGGGCGGCGGTGGCGGCGGAGGCCGGCGGCGCGACGGTGCCGGGGGCGGACTGGGTGGCGGCGGCGCTGCAGCTGGTGGGTCGGGTGCCTGTTCGCTCGGTCCTAGGTGGCAGCCTCAGCATGTGTGCACCCTGCTTGCATGCGCCGTGAGAGTAGCGCGATGCCGGTAAAGCTTCTCACAGCGAGTTAGACAACATAGGCAGCTGCGCACGGGCTTTTGTTGTGCTTGTACGTCAGGCTTTGGGCTGTAGACTTGTTTACATTGTTTGTGCGCGCCCTCGCACGCAGGTCCAGATGCAGCCGTTGGGGCTGACCCCGGGCCAGGCCGCCGACGTGGCGTGGGCGGTGGCGCGCATGGGCTACCAGCCGGGGCAGCCGGTGCTGGGTGCACTGGCAGCCGCGACCCTGGGCCCCCGATGGCGGGAGGCCTGCGCAGAAGCAGTAGCAGCAGCCGAGTCAGGCGCTAGGGCAGGGAAGGGGTCTGGGGAACGGGAAGGGCTGGATGGGTGGAGCGGGGCGTTGGGGCAGGGGGAGGGGGAGGAGGAGGAGGAGGGTGGCGAGGAGGCTGCGGGCGGGGGCGTGCGGGAGCAGCCGGTGCTCGGGGAGATGCCCCCGGAGCAGCTGGCGCGGCTGGCGTGGGCCTTCGCGTCGTACAACTACTTCCCGCCAGACACATGGCTGCAGGTGGGTAGCAGTTACGGGATAACACAAGCACATTGCGAACACATGGTTGCAAGTGTGTGCTGGACGGCCGTCCTTGGCAGTAATTTGAAGCTTTGCAAAGGTTGGTTAAGCCGTTGACATCAAGTATGCATGGGAGGATATCACTTGTGTTCGTGCACCTGTGTCGGTGGAGTTTTACGAACCGTGTGGTGCAGACGCGCGGCTACACTTACGGTACGACCAGCTGCACGCTTCGTGCTGCCCCAGACAGTGCGGTGCGTCATCACCGTACCCCTGCATGCTGCTTCCTTGCGCACCTTCCTTGTGCAATCCCACGGCGTCCTACTCTACGCCTTACCGCACGCAACAGCGCAGAGCAGAGCAGTTGTTGCAGGAGGACCAGCGGCGCGCTCCTTGCTGTATGGAACATTGTAGCACGTCATCGCCGCCCATACCCATTCCCGTGCTGCTAGACGCACCCTGTTGTAGCGTAAAATATGCTACCTGAACACAGTCCGTTGAGGGGCCGGACTGCTGTCGAACTATTGCTGATTTTCACTTCTGTGCTCTACAATATCTGGTATCAGAGCTATGCTACAACACACCCACGGCCGCCTGCGCCCCGCCTTCCCGCAGGCGTTCCTGGGCGAGGCAGTGTGGCGGCCGGGTCTGGGCCCCGAGGGCGCCACGGCGCTGCTGTGGGCGCACGGCACCATGCAGCTGCTGCCGCAGCGCCTGTGGCTGCAGGGCTACTTCCTGCAGGTGGGTATTAGGCTCGAGGCTGGGGGCAAACAGCGTACTGGTGCAGCGTCAAGGCAACGGTGTACTGGGGCGAGGTTGGCGGTGAGAAGGCAAAGCGGCCGGTCGCAACGGACGAGACGATGGCAATGCGTGCACCAAAACACCCCAGCAGGGGGGTTCGTAATTGGGGTGTGCCACACCTTGGTTTGCGGTTTGTGTGGGGTTGGGTGGGGTGGGCTTGCGGAAGGGCTGGGTGGCAAGCTTGTAGCGGGGTGCCGTTCCAGGGCTACTCCCTGCAAGGGTACTGGGGCCGCGGGAGAGCGTCGTGAGTAGGGTGCGAAGTACCGTAGGCTGCGGTTTGCGCTGGATGAGGTGCGATGAGAGCGAAGGGGGCGGTGGTGGGCTAGAGAAAGGGCGGTGTGTCGTGAACACTGGCCAGTCTGAACGAAAGCCGTACCGTTGTTGGGCGGGGCTTGAGCTTGGAGGAGTAGTGGACATGTCCATCTCCGACTTCAGCAATAGGGTAAACGGAGCTGCGGCATGCATGCAGCCAGGGTAACCCCAGCTTGGGGCTCATGGTGCGGGAGTGCAACAGCAGGCGACGCGTGGCGTTCGAGTCATGGTCTGGGATCCTGGAGGGTCGTTCCGTCCCCCATCCCCCGGACTGCTGCAGGCGCGTGGCCCGATGCTGACACACGTCCTATAGCAGCCCTGCTGCCTTCGGACACTGCACTTCTGTACCGCCGGCAATCCACAACGCATTGCCTTCCGACGCATTGCCTTGCGTCCTTTCTTGCACCTGCAGACGTGCGGCCAGCTGCGCGACATGGCCCCCGAGGGCCTCGTCAACGCGCTGTGGGCCCTGGCCGTGTGCCGCGAGCTGGAGCGGGTAGCGGCCGCCGCGGAGCCGCAGCGCACAGACGAAGAAGCCGCGGACGCCGAAGACTCCCCTGCGCGGGGCGACCCACGGGTCAACAGCGACCGGCTGTACGACCAGATTGCCGTACAGCTGGAGCGCGAGCTGGTGACGCAGCTGCGGGCGCGACAGAACGGGCAGGAGCTAACCGAGCAGCAGAGGGCATCCGTGACGCAACTCATGGCGTCCCTGGCCGCCTGGCGGCGGACACAGCGGCAGGACAGCGGCGGGAGGGACGGGCCCCCCTTAGCGCCTGTCGTACAATTGCCGGCGGAATGGCTGGAGGAGTGGTACGGCAGTACGGAGCAGTACCTGGGGGAGCTGGACAGGCCCGGGGTGGTCAAGGTGGTGTGGGCGGTGGCGGCGCTGGAGCTGGTGCCGCGGCCGGGGTGGCTGGCGGAGCTGGTGGAAGCTGCGGCGGCGGTGATGCGGAGCGGGGACGCGGACCCGCTGGAGCTGCTGTACCTGGGCCGCAGCGCGGACGCGATGCTGACCAATGTTGCGAAGCTCAGGGCGGGTGGTAGCGGGGGTGGGGGCGGGGGCGGGGAGGTCCGGGCAGGTGGCGGTGGTGGTGTGGACCTGCGGAAGTGGTTGGATGAGGGCGGGGCGGAGGCGAGGGAGGCGCTGGCGAAGTTTGCTGCGGACAGCTTTGGCGTGCTGAGCAAGCAGCAGCAGCTGCCGCCCAACTGGCGGCGGCTGAACCCACGCTTCCCGCCGTATGCGCAGCCGAAGCCTGGGGCGGAGGAGGGAGAGGAGCCGGGGCGGCAGGCAGGGGAGGGAGGTGCGCGGGATGTAGGCGCCGACGAGAAGCGGGCTGGTGCTCTTGCGCTGCGGCCGTTTCGGTGAGATTAGCTTTCCGGCTGCGTCAACCAGTAACACGCTGTTGAATGTGCGATACGCATATGTTGTGCCAGGTTAATATGTTGTGCAACTCAAGGGTGTCTCCGCTGATGCACATGCCTCCAGGCCGAATGCCGTGGGGGATGACGGGCGGCATGCGGCATGTTGCCATGGGGGATGACAGGCGGAACAGGCCGCGCTCTCTGGCCGTACTCTTTTATGGAAGGCACGGTTTTATGTACCGTACTTTGTCCATGTCTAAAACGCAAAGCCGTGATGGTTCAGTTTGTGCCCTGATGCCTTGTGGCGCACTGCTGGTTTGGACTTTCTTTGCAACCTGGGAGCCAGAGGCCTTGCACACAGTTAAACGGGCACCAGGGGAACACAGCAGCAAGGCCCTCCCTGGCCCTCCACGTGGGTACCGGTACACAGACATCAGGGGAACACAGAAGCACGGTGCCACTGCCGGTACTAGAGCAGCCAGTTCGCTGCCAGACCAGACTACGGTACCGTAGTCACGGAAGGAACCAGGAAGGATACCAGTATGCCACCTTTTGCTTTACATCAAAAGCAGTTCGACCAGATTAGCCAGGTTATCGACTTCCTGTTCCTTATGCCCCGCCATTGCTGTGTCTGTCCTCCGTTGTGCACTGAAGGCTGCCTCGGCTTCGTTTTTGACTGGCGTAAACTGAAGGCTGCTGCAGGGGACACCGGTAGTTGACACCGGAGCGTGGGGAACCGGTGTGTGCAAACGCTGGTCCTTAACTCCCCAGGCCAAGGCCCCTCCCAGGCCCTCGGCCATTAACACGTGTCCAAGGAAAAGGGTTTGGCATATTGGTTTGGAGGTGTTGGTTGTTCACAGGGGACCCCTTGCGGTCGGGGTGTCGTACAACACCCACCAACCTGAGAGGGCAACACGTCAGCTCTCCCAAAGCAAAAGGAGGTTAAGGAGCTGCTACGGTACTACCAAGGCTAAAGACGGCCGTGGCATCACACCATGTAGCGCCTAGAACATGCCGTCAAGTAGCACGGCAGGATACAGGGCAGAGCACCTCCGTGGCATCCGGACAGCAGAAGGCGCTACCAAGGGCATTGAAGCATGAACTGCGGCCCTAACACACGTGGCACCTGCTAACCACTCTCTAGGGAGTCACAGCAGCTGCTCTTGGCAGGCATGGTAAGTAGCATTACTATAGCGCACGTACGCGTCAGTCGAAGGCTTAAGCATGCTACACAAGCACAGGGCCGTTGTACCGGAGAACCGGACTCGTTTTGTACCGGTATGCCAAGGAACGGATGGTCAGCAGGCACACTCCTCCATCCCGTGGGCACGCCCAGTGCTGCCCAGTGCAGCAAAACCTAGCAGTCCGACCAAAAGGCAACCACCGCCCGAGTACATGCCGCAGCACGTTGGGGCGGAGTGCCAGAGTGCGTGCTGCTTCATGAGCACCCATATGGCACGACCCGCACGACACATGCTGTATGCTAACGGACGGGTGGCCAGCAGGCACGCTCCCCCATCCCTTGGGCATGCCCAGTGCAGCAAAATCTAGCAGGCACGACCAAAAGTCCACCACCGCCCGAGCGGATGCCACCTGGACCCGCATGGCGGCAAGAGGGCCAGAAGACATGTCGGAGGGGTGGGCACGACCTGCACGGCACGGCAAGGGGGGCCCAGGGTACCACATGCTTGTCTAGCAGGTTTTGCGCTCGCAAGTCCCGAGCCACATAGCAGGCACCAATATACTGCACGTGTGCAATTCAATTACGCGCCGTGGAATCGGAAGAATGGTCAATTACCGCGGCCCACCTCTGAACGAGACGGACGAGGCCGAGGGAGTCTCGACGCAAACGACTTTCGCTCATCCCTCCACCTCAACTCAAACAGCTCCACAAATAGTAAACCACAGTCATACACAAACCATCCCAACCCAGACGGAGACCGAAACCACGCAAACTGCTCCCCTTCCTGGCTCGGCACCAAAGCCGAAGACAAATGACAGTGAAACGCAAACGATGGATAGCCTTCCTCCCGTAGAGTGCAGCGGGACTGTAAGTCACCTTCGCAAGGTTCAAACGCCCAAACGGCGACTTTGCTCAGCTGGCGCTCATGTTTCTCTTCTCTGCGTCTATGCAGCAAACCGTTACTTGTGACATCGCCGCTAAGGCAGCAGAGACGCAGACGTGTAGTCCCATAAGCGTCGAACGTGGCGTTTGATGTTGGGCTGCTGGAATGGAGGTCGCGTCGGTGTCGCGCCGCAGTGCTGAGCGAGGCCCTATTGATTACGTAGTCGTGCTTCCTGTAGAGAAGAGGAGGGATGTCACCTGCATTCCAAAGACAGAGGTGCGCTGAGTCCTCAGGCCTTGTCCTCTTGCACCTGCCAGTGTCTACCCAGTGGTATCTACCCGATGTCCGTTGTGGCAGCCGCTGCTTTCCTCATCCACACAGACGGTACAGAAGTCATGTCCCGTTGCACTCATCCTTCCCTCTCGCAACCGCTGTGCGTGCCCTTGACAGCTCCTTACCCAGGTGCAAGCGCTGTCTGGGTGTCACCGGTGCGGTTTCGTGGAGCAGGTCCTTGCTGCGTTCGACCCCGGGTTTGCCAACGGCTCAAATAGCCCAGTGCAAGCCGTTGGGCCGGACAGCAGCAGGTCCGGCGGGTCAACCATTGGGGGTCAGCTCAGCTTACTTCAGCCTTCACAGCTTGTAGCCCTCCTCAACTCTCATGGGGGCGCCGGCGAGCTGGTGAGTTACACAGGACGGAGCCGCAGCGCGCTTGATGCTGTGTAGGGCATAGCCCTTGCTGGGAAGCGTGCGGCTAGGCGCTGGCCACCATCTCGAGGGTCACGTGGTGTCTTGAGGGCTCGCCATGCACCGACGCCGCCCACGCCGGGCATGTACTGGCGCCTTGCATGCATTTCCTCACCTCACGTTTCGCGCGTACCCACACTCAGCGACGTGCCTACGCAACGTACTGTACGCGTCACCAAACCAGGTCACACTGCTTCAGTTCAACTGGCGCGGCAACGCTTCAACGCATGGCGGGCCTGGTGCAGCTGCGCAAGGAGGCGACACTCTCCAGCATTACGCTGGTGCGGATGGCAATGGTGGTGGCGGTGGTGCTGGTGGTGGTAGCGGTGGTGCTGCCGGTTCCTGCGTGGAGCTGAGCGACACCCTTCTCGCCAAGCCCCGCCTGCTGCGTCGCTTCCTGGAGGAGTCCATCGGCATCATGCAGGTATGGGCTGGTAACCAGAGGGCAACAGGTTACGGTTGGCTATGGCCATACGGCTGTACCGCAGGGGCAGTAAGGGGCCAAAGCTGAGCGGAAAGCCGACTGAAGTACAAACTCGTGTACGACTCGTATGACTTCCCTATGTGACACAGTGAAACCCGCGCTGGATCCGCTCTTACTAATCGGACACTTGTAATAGCTTTTGCATGAGCCGCATGCATGAGCCGTATCCTCTTTGCAGTTGCTCTAGCAGTATGAGATAGCTGCAGAAATCCGTATCAGATTCATTTCCTGAGCGACCGGGCGGCCACTGGCGCAGCCGTCATGCCGATCGCTGGTGTGCTGGTCTTGGGCCGTACTCAGTGATGGAGGTGGTGGTAGCCCAGCAGCATAGTGCGGCATGCCGCCGTCGAGGGCGGGGGCCCGTTGTCGAGGCGCTGGGGTTCAGACTAGCCTGAGCGGCAGTCTGAGCGGCGAGGGCGGCCCACACCCGCGTGGCTGCTGGGCTACCGTACTGACTTGTGACTTTTCACCCGTAAAGTTTTCACTGGAAGACGAACCCTTTTTAATATATTTTCACTGCCTTACATTTTCACTGGGCCTGGGAGAATTTTGTGGATTTCCGAAACTTTTCACTGGCAAGACAGTGGCAAGCCCCCAGTGAAAGCTCCCTCTGGCGTCGATGGGTCAACTGGAACAGCTTCACCTTGCTCAGGGCCTCCCATAAGCCGCATGATTGGTGCTGTGCTCAAGTACGTGCGCACATGTACGCAACGCGGGTGCCTTGAGGCGTTGTTGGCAAATAAACGCGCCCGCCCGCGCAGGCCCACGTGTCAACCCGTCAGCCAAATTTTTCAAAGAATTTTTGCATTTTCACTGAGGCCGTGCGAATTTCCCAAAATTCAAACTTTCACTGGCCATCGGAATTATTTTAGTGAAAAGTTAAAAGTCAGTACGGTACCACCACCTGCAACACTGAGTACGGCCCAAGACCAGATGCCAATATCCTTCGCCTTGAAATGACCTTCGGCTCAGACATGCACGAGACTCACGATTTGCTCCTCCTCCAGCTAACCACTACAACGGTCTTGTGCTTCACCGTTTTCATGTTTCCGGTCGTGCTTGCCGTACATGAAGTGGGGTTGCTTCTTACCTGTCATCTCACTGTCGCACTCCCGCCCTACTGCTCTACAGGCCCTCAGCGAGGAGGTGGGCGACTGCCGGCGCCACACGGGCTGCCCCGGCCCGCAGGAGCTGTCCTCCACCCTGGCCCGCCTGGACATGCAGCGCACCCACACGCTGGAGCGCCTGGCAGCCTGGGGCGTGCTGCGTGCGCCGCCGCCACCGCAACAGCCGCCGCAATCACCCTTGCCCTCACATCACGGCACGCAGCTCCAAAGCCCCGGGCAGCCCGCGCAACTCATGTTGCCGGCGCCGGCGCAGGGGCCCAGGAACGGCACGGAGGGCGCCACAAGGGCAGGGGGGGAGGGCGGTGGCGCCAGCGGGAGGGATGGAGATGGTGGCGAAGAGCTGGACCTGGAGCTGTGCCTAGCGGTGCAGCTGAGCCTGCAAGAGGCGGAGCAGGCTGGGGCTGGGGCAGAACCCATGCCGGGTGGCCAGGACAGGCAGGGCGCTGCCGTTGGTGACGTGGGTAAGTACAGGTGCAGGACTCGGCGACGGAATCGGGGCAATGCGTACAGCGATGAGACCGATAGGTGCGCGGTGCGGATATGAGGTAGGTTTCATCGGTGTGGCCATCCCGGGCTGGCGTTATCAGCAGGACTTCTCGCGCATAGCGCATCCAGACTTTGTTGGGCTTGCCTATGAGACCAACGCTCGCGTGTTGTCATTGCCACAGAGATACGGACCAGTGAAGCGGCGGGGCAGCCCCATGAGGTAAGCTGAGGGATGGTACGTAGCGCACGGTTGCTCGCATTGCCTGTCAGCGCTGTGGACCTACCAGCCCGGTGCGATCGTGACTCCTTAAGCCACTCTACCGCATTCACTTAGGAACCACGCCGCTCCACTCATCACAGCAATATATGGCCTATGCCACTTTCCCCAGCGGCAGGCCGACCAGCACACGCACCCCCGCCAACAAGTCGACCGCGACGGGGCTGCTCCCGCGGGACCTGCGCCCGGATCCCACCGCATGGGGTCCCCTTCTCCCTTGCCCGGCCGCCGCGGCCCCCCGCTGGCTGTCAGCGAGGTGCTGGGGGCGGCGGCGGTGCTGGACGATGCCACGGCGCTGCTGGACGGCGGCGCGGTGGTCGGGCTGCCCGACGGGCTGCGGGAGCGCGTGGAGCACCTGGTGGGGCAGCTGTTGCAGGTGGGTGCCGTATGGGTGGGGTCTCGTGGGTATGTGTTCGCTGTGGGCTGCAGGCGCGGGCGCCAGGTTGCACGTCTCGTTGAGGCGCCGGCGGCGCAGCTGGTGCAGGTGGGTGCCTCACCGGCTGAGCGGCTAGTGGTTGTGGGGTGCAGGTGCGGATGCCAAACCGCATGCATGGTATGAAGGGGCTGGCGATAAAGCTCGTGGCGCTGCGCTCTTGGGTATAGGACGGTGGGTCTTGTGGTGGTGCGCCGCCCGCGCCTTACTAGGGTATGTGAAAAGGGCTATGGAGAGCGACACTGCCAGCGGCCACACGTGCTAGAGCGTCAGGGCTACGGAATGCGGCAGCGTGCACATCGCCGTACTTACCGTGTAACGTGGGCACGTGCGTTTGCCTTGCACGCAGGTGCAGCAGCGGCGCGGGCGACTGGAGGCGGCAGCGCAGCACGGCATCCTGGCGGCGGCGCGCAAGCTGCTGCTGCTCATGCTGCAGCTCATGTGGGCAGGCGTGCGCAGGAGCTACCGGGCATGGCTGGCCGCCTCCAGCCCTGCTGCACCTGGCCCCGCACCCGTCGGCTCTGACGACAGCGCTGACGGCGGACCACCAGAACCAACCTCGCCGACGCCTGGTAGCCTCAGCACGGCTACGCCAGGACGGCTCACAGAAAGCTCAGCAGCCATGGCTTCAGCTGGCCCGGTAGCGCGTACCACCGGCAATCCGCGGACACCTCCGTCGGAATCCTGGCCTGCTGCTGCGGCTGCGGCTCGGTCCCGGTCCTGCTTGTCGCGGGCGGAGGCCCCAGGGGAGACAGCAGGGGGGCAGCCGGGGGCCGTGAGGGGCGTAAGCCGTTCATCGAACGGCCAGGCGGTCCAGGCGCCTGCTGCTCGCCGGAGCCTGTCCAGTCCGGTAGGCAGTGCAGGGGCCTCAAGGGGCAGCCATGCGGCGCTGGCTGCTGAAGGTGGGCTGTCGCCCCACCGACCCAATGCGCATGTGCCCCCTAGGGAGGGCCAGCAGGAGGAAACGCAGCATGGCACGGCATCGCCAGCTGCGGCGGCGTCAGCCGGGGGGCGGCGGCCGCGGTACCATGGGCTGCTAGCGCAGTTGGCAGAGGGTCTCAGCGAGGCGGATACCACCTTGGAGGACCCCACAGCTGGCCCGGTGCCCTCGGGCCAGCAGGACCTTGGGCTGTCAGGGCTGGAGGCGTTGTTCGATGAAGTGCTGGCGTCAGCGGACGAGGCCATGGGTGGGGAGGTTGGTGGCAGCTTGGGGAGTGGCACGGGCGGTGAGCGCGAGCAGCAACGCGGCTCAATGGTGGACCGAAGGGCTAGGGAGCCCTTCCCCGGGCCCAGCGAACGAGCCGCAGCGGCAGGGGACGCAGCAGGGGGCGGCTTGGCGGCCGGCAGCAGGGAGCAGGATACGAGTCCAGCAGACACCCGTTCAGGGACGGTGTCGGAAACGGTCTGGATCTACAGCCAGGCTTTGGGGCGGAGGCATGACCGCTGGGCACAGCCTGATGGGGGTGGAGCTGCTGCTGGGGCAGACAGCGGCAGTCTGCTGCGGGCCTCGTGGCAGCCGGGCCAGCAGGCGCCAGGTGGCTTAGAGGGAGGGAGGCGGAGCGGTCCGCAGCTGCATGGCGGGGTGCTGTTGCGCAGCAGCTTCAACGGCTCAGCAGCAGCTGCAGCCGGCCTATCGGGAGTGCTTGGCACGGGGGGCTCAGGTGGCTTTGACGCTGCCACGTCGGCTCCACCGGGCAGCGGCAACGCCCATCACACCCCTCGGAGGGGCGACGGCGGATCGCAGACTGTAGCCCGCGACACGCAAACTGCCGCTGCTGTGGACGGCAGCGCATGTGCGGCTGCAGGCGCCTCAGGTACCGATCCGGGGCGTGATCCACACGCGCGGCGGTCATTGCAGGCCTTACAGTCGGCTCTAAGGCCTGCAGCAGCAGGCGAGGGGGGCTGTGCAGGCCCAGAGCCGGCGAGCGGGCGCGGGGGGGATGGGGCCGCTGCGGATGGGCCGTGTGTGCGCACGGACTGCCGCATGCGGCGTGTGCTGCAGGCCCAGCAGCTGCGTAACCTTCAGGTAGGTGGCAGTGGGGGGCGCAGCCTGGTATCACCCTTGCTAGGATCTTCGCGGGAGGGTAAGGGCAGTATACGGACAAGGGAAAGGCATTGGTCCGGTATGCATCGTATGCTTGGGAGCAAGGGGATAGTGGGGCTCTTGGTGTACCAGCCGTGGAGGGTTTGGGTCATTGGAGTACAAAGCGCTGGTGCCATGGGCCTTGTCGGCGCTGCACACAGCGCCGGTAGGCAACCGAGCACTGCCGCCGTCGTTCAGGCCTTCTTGGAGCCGCAGTACCAGCATCATACACTAGTGGCCACGGCAAGGGGCAGGTGTCACTCCCGTACGCTCCTCACCTCTATCAGGACTCACCTCTCACCGCCTCCTTTCCTGGCCCCCTCCCCCGTTCGTTTGCCTCTCTCCTGCCCGCAGTCCCAGCTGTCCCGCTGCCAGGAGGCCCAGGCGCAGCTGCAGGGGGAGGTGGGGCAGCTGCTGGACAGCCTCACCGCCGCACGCGCCTCACACGAGCAGGTGCGGCGGATGACCGGTTACACTCACCTTTTCGGTTCCACCAAGTATCCTAGCCATGGATGCTACACGTGTTTAAATTGCGGCGTCGGCAAGGACAGCGGCCTCGGTATCTTAGGTGCAGTACGACCGTAGAGTGTGCCAGCAAGCTAGCCGAGGCGTCGCCCACCGCCCACCGGCATGTGCGTGCGTACACTGCACCTAGCTCCAGACATTCACTGCCGTCCAGTACCTCCCACGGCTGCCACTGCCCACTGCCCCCGCTTTCATGCGCACACGCCCAACCGCTGCTGCAGAGCCAGGCCGCACTGCGTCTCAACCTGACGCTGTGGCAGGGCGACCCCTCGGCCTGATGCGCCGCGAACACCCACCAGCCTGTACCTGCGCGCACTGCACCACACACGCCCCCCAACACCCCAAGGCTGCCGATCCCCAACGCCGCGCCCCACTGCCCCATTGGCTCCCTTTCCCTCCCCCTCCCCACCCCTAACCCCCAAACCGCAACCCTAACCCCGCAGAGCCAGGCCGCGCTGCGTCGCGAGCTTGCGCTGTGGCAGGGCGACCCTGCGGCCCTGGGGGCGCTGGGCGGGGCGGATGAGCTGGCGGCGCTGGCGGCCAAGATGGAGGCGGCGCTGGGGCGCGTGCGGGCAGCGCAGCTGCAGGTGTGTATCATCACTGTGCAGCTGGGGCCGAGATGCTGGGGTAGGAAAGCTGCCCTGCAGCTGGGGCAGGGGGTGGTTATCTGCATGGGGTACATGGTGGTGGCTGCACGGTTAGCGCGTTGAGGGACGGTGTGGGGCGTGGGGCTTGGGGCGTGGGGCTGGAGTGGGAAACTGGAGAGGGTGATGCTCGTTATCAGCTGGCCGTGGGTGCTAAAGACACTTGCACGCCAAGCACCTGACTGCTGTCTCTTGGCGCTCCATTGCGCTGTGCTTTGCTGTTTCGCATGGTTGTAAGGGTACCTAGTGTGCAATCAACCTCAGGGGGCATTGTCCAGGATGCACACGACAAGGTCCTATTGACTTGTGTGCGATGCACATGGCACAGCCCCTCGCACACACCCCAACGCCACCTGAACTTGTGCCTGTCTGTTTGCTCATGCATGCAGGCGGTGGCGGAGCGCGACCTGCTGTGCCCCGTGTGCTGGGAGGCGCGCAAGGGGCTGGTGTTCTAGTGCGGCCACCAGACGTGCGGCGCCTGCGGGGAGAGGCTGACCGCCTGCCCCATCTGCCGGGTGGCCATAAGCATACGCATAAAGACGTACGGCTGAGAGGGGGAACGCGTAAAACGCGAGGATACCGTGTAAGGCGTCATGCATGGAAGCACGGCTGAGCGGGGAAGTGGTGCAGCGGCACTGCTGGTGCAATGGGAGCGCGTTGTGTATGTGGCGTGGAGGTGCTGTTATAACACACAGCGTGCATGTGTGGCGGTGATGTGCGGCACTATGTGAAACCAGTGTTACACTGTGGGCAAAAGCCGGGGGTCCATAGCCGGACCGAGACACAGCGATGGCCTCTAGGGCCTTAGGCACGAGCCGGGAGGGCTCGAAACACGGGACAACGCCCGACAGCACACGCGGGGGTATGTGTTAGCGGTAGTGCTCCATGATCAGGCCGTGCTTGGTGAGCGGATCGTGAGAAGGCCTGCTTCCCATAACTGGAGGTTGGCTGAAGCTTGTCCTGTTGCTTGTGCCTGGAGATAACGTGTAGCCTCCGTAGCGTGACACTAAATATGGATTGCAAGGCAAGGGGCAGTGGCGCCCAGGGCACAGGACCTGTTGCAACTGGTGCGTACCGGTAAGGCAGCGAGGCACGGAGCTTGTCCTTGGGCCCACAAAGTGTGGAAGGGATAGCGCTGGTTAACATCCTGGATAAGCGCTCATGTCCTAACCTCAATCGAACGCAGCGTACGCAGCATGACATCCAATACAGGCAACACTCTACCACACAGGAAGAAATACCGTAAGGTAACCCGTGCATCGTTGCCCTTGCGTCGCCCCATACACCGTACCCCACATGCTCCAGAAAGCCTATCGATGGCCTTACGCACCCAGCTGTCCCTCCAGCGGCCAGTGACATATAACAAAATCTGTTGTTGGAAAGCTTGGCGGCCCAGCTGCCGTACACTGTGATTCCGAAAGCCAACCACCATCAGGCGGGGCCCAGGACCTCCACCCCGCGAGCACCCCTTGCCTCCCCGCCCCCTGAGCTGCACAATTGCACCATACGAGTAGCCGCGGTAGGTTGCCGACCCGTACTGGGCAGTACACTGGTTGGGGCTCAGCACGCCTCTAACGGAAGGCTGCGACACATTGAGCTAGCAGCATGCGAACAATGCTGGCAGTTGTGTTCCCGCCTGTTCGCCCACCACTTAGCGCGGGTTACTCACCAAAAGGCGATGGCGCAAACGTATCACAATACGGACGTTACAGTAACACCGACCGTGTTCTTATGTCACTTTTGGGTGCGAAGATGCCCTTGAAGGACCATGCACCACCACACATGCCAGCCCCGCAGAGGCACACATTACGGCGGTTGGTCAAGGTGGCTGGCCCACTGTGTCCCAATGCCGTGCCTTCAAACAACCCTGTCCAATCAAGCCTGCCACGAAGTGCAGAAACAACAGCAGTTGCATCTCACACATGCGTGTTCACCAATACACATACCCCACACCCACGTAGGGGCGTGTCCATTGTGTGCACTCTCTACAGGCCCGACTACAGGATCCAGGTCAAGTGTGAAGCGCCTGGTGTATACTGGCGAGTCTAAACGAAAGCCGTGCTGCGGTACGGTTAGTACAGGTAACCCCCACAGAGAAAACAAGCCTCATCAGGCTACGTGCACCCTGAACCATTAAAGTCAGATCCCTCCGGGGTCCCGTACTCCTTATAATGCCAGCCTGCATATCGATGTGCATTCACACCATACCCAGCCAATTTCCGGGGTTCAGCTTTGGTTGACGCTGCAACCTCAGCCCAGCAGCCAGCCATCAAACTGGTCAGCCGTATGTTGGAACAACGCTTCAGTGGGCACAACAAGCTGAATGTCATCATCGATTTTGGTGATGGTACTCAAGTGCACAGCTGCCCCTAGCTAGGCCAGCTGCCGTGCAATGTGATTCCGAAAGCCAACCACCATCGGGCGGGGCCCAGAACGCATGCAAGGGATATTGCCAAAAATCTGCAAACAGCACCCAGTGGGCATCCGGCGTCCTCCACATGCCGTGCCACGCACATCCATCTCCCACCCTCCCACCCTCCCCACTTTACCGTTCTATGACGCCACCAGTGGATACCCCCACCGTTCCCCTACAGTACCACAGGATGGAGAGGCCCCTATCTAGAACAGGACA
>VFQN01002884.1_pt1 | contig 25641 bp, 21 predicted proteins | sample 3512371 | NCBI WGS metagenome assembly VFQN01 (sample SAMN10412370, study PRJNA504923) | tailings metagenome | isolation source: Replicate 2 from Balatoc abandoned mine | place: Philippines: Itogon, Benguet | collected 2017-08-28 | reverse complement strand
CGAGTAACATCGGGACAGCTCGTGCCCGCCGCGGCTGCTGAGTTTATTGTTCGGCCTCTGGACGCTCTTTGCTCCTGAACCAGTCACCTATTGCCCGCCAACTCGGTAATCCTCAGCCTCTATGCGGATGACAGGGTTGCAACCTTGCTTCCTGTGAGACGACGCAGGCGGTCGAGAACGCGAAAAGCTGGCGGCGGTGCTCGCCGAAGTGGCGCCGGCGGTCCGCGTCGTGCCGCCCCCGCCGCCGGCGCAGGCGACGCTGTTCGAGGCGTGACCCAATGCGACGAAACAGGTCGGGCGGGGTACGGGCTTGGCAGCCGCCAGCCTGACCCCGCCCGACCCCGGGAACCCGTCCCGCCGTGCCGAACACTCCCCTTACGGCAGCGGCAGCGTTTCATTCCCCTGCGAGGTGCCGGCCGCGCGCCAGGTCGGCAGGTCGATGCTGTTGTTGATGAAGCGGATGCTGCCGTCGCACAGCGCCACGTTCACCCCGCCGGTGTGCCGCGACCGGGCGACGAGCTGCCGGGGCAGCCCGTTCACGTCGCTCGTCGTGGTGCACGGGTAGAGGGGGTTGCCCGGGCCGCACCCCGCGCCGGTGATCACGTCGGTCGAGCTGCTGCTATTCGGCAGCTGGTAGGTGGTGAAGCCCGCCGACCCGCCCCACCAGAGGAAGCCGCGGTAGTCGCCCGACCCGCCCGGCGCCTGGAGGATCTCCGACACGGCGAGCGTGTTGCTGGTGCCGTCGGAGATGCTGGCGATGGTGAACTGCTGCCCGGTCTTCGGATACCCGGCGTCGTTGCCGTTGGTGGCGTTCTGGGGGTCGCCGTAGAAGCCGAACGGCGCGCCGCCGAAGCTGACGCAGCTGCCCGCGGTGCCGGTGGTGGTGCCGCCGGTGCACCCGTTCGGGATGTTCTGCTGGTACAGGCTCGTGTTCCCCGCGTTGAGGGCGTAGCTGTGCAGGGTGTTGACGCCGACGAGGTTGGGGGTGTCGCTCGGGCAGGTCAGCGTCTTCAGCCGGGTCTGGACGACGGTCGTGTTGGTGCCGTAGTTGTTGACCCCGTAATTCGGCTGCGCCAGGGCGGACAGGGCCTGTTGCTCGATGAACGGCAGGATCGGGACGATCCAGGTGCCGAGGCAGCACCCCCCCGGCTGGCTGACGCCGGCGAGGAACTTCTGGTTGGTGCTCTCGTAGTTCATGTTCGCCAGGCTGATCTGCTTCAGGTTGTTCTGGCAGGTGCTGCGGGCGGCGGCCTCGCGGACCTTCTGGACGGCCGGGAGCAGGAGGCCGATGAGGATGGCGATGATGGCGATGACGACCAGCAACTCAATCAGCGTGAACGCACTTCGACGGGAACGCATCAGACACCTCGGGGAACTGGGATCCGACGGGACCGAGAGAGGAAGTGGGCGTAGCCCGCCGCGGGCGGCCCCGCGGCGGGTCGGGAGCGGGATCACTTGATGTCGAACTCGAACTTGTTCGGCCCCTCGGCCTTCACCTCGACCTGCTGCTTCGACTTCGCGCCCCAGTCCGGGGGGATGCTCGGCTTCTTCGGCTCGGACTTGGTGCTGCCGGGGAGGTTGTTGCCGCTCGGCCCGAGCGGGACGTTCGGGTCGGGCGGCCGGCTCTCCCCCTCGCCGGCCGAGACGCGCACCAGGTACATCCCCGGCTGGAGCCCGTTCGCCGAACTGACGGAGAAGTTACCGCCGACCAGGACCACGTTGGCGGAGGTGTTCTGCTTCTCGAGCGGCTCGAACTGAATCACCCCGTCCGCGAGCGGGGCGCCTTTGAGCGTGACGCTGCCGGAAACGGAAACCCGGCCGGACGTCTTGTTGTCACCGGAGCAGCCGACGGACAAGGGCAGGGTCACGGACAGCAGGGCGACCAGACGGCGAGAAATCATGATATTATTGATATTGTTAGCCAGTGTAGATAGAAAATTGATTGCCTATAGGGAATATAGTATACGGCGCGAAATCTGAGAAGAAGAGGAGAAGGGAAGAGTCTGGTCAATCTGATTAGTTGCTGTTTTTTTACTAGTCGTCTCATACACGGGTGGCGTGCGATCCTGATGACCGCCGTCACTATGTGGGCTGCGCCGGCGGCGAGGGGATTGCGCCGTCCGTGACGCGAGCGACGAGCCGACGGCCGCGCCCCACCACGGCGCCCGGTGCCGTGTCACGGGTTGAACTGCACCGGCGCTGCCGGCGCGTGACCCACTCGCCGCGCGGCCCCGCCGACGCCCCACACCGGCGAGAAGGAGTGCATCACGCCCGGCGACACCGCGGACCCGGGCGCCGCCCCGCCGTCCCCATCCCCACCTTCGGGCGTCTGTCCCTCCGGTCCCGCGTCCGCCACCCGGCCGCCGGCCCCATACGCGGGTCTCCGACTCGGAGTGTGCGTTCCAAGCGGCCACTCGCGTTCGCTCGGCTTCGCCGGGCCGGTAATGCGCGAACACGCCTTACACGGTGCCGGCATGAGGGGTGAATTATCCGTGAGATTGTAAATATGACGAGATTGTGACTTGAATGGCGTCAACGGATCGGCAATACTCGGCGCGGTCGTGTTCTCGCCATCCATTTCCCGTCCGCGACCGCAGGATCTCTCCCTATGTCCCGACACACTGACCGACGCGCCGCGTTCACGCTGATCGAGCTGTTAGTCGTGATCGCCATCATCGCCATCCTCATCGGGCTCCTCCTGCCCGCGGTCCAGAAGGTCCGCGAGGCCGCCGCCCGCGCCAAGTGCAGCAACAACCTCAAGCAGATCGGGATCGGGCTGCACGCCTACCACGACACCCGCGGCCAACTCCCGGCCGGGGGCGAGGGCTCGCCGACCGGCGGGCACGGGATTTCGTGGCTGGGGTACATCCTCCCGTTCATCGAGCAGGGGCCGCTCCACTCCAAGATGGACTTCAAGGGCGGGGCGGGCGACCAGGTCCACACCGGGATCTTCTACCTGAACGTGATCAACGGCGGCGCCTGCAACGGGGTGCAGATCCCGATCTTCGTGTGCCCGTCGAACACGTTCGACAGCAACATGGCCACCGGGGGGACGTGCCCGCAGGGCGTGCAGCGGCCGACCTACGTGGGCATCGCCGGGAGCGTCGCGCACCAGACCGCGACCGACTACGGGGCGAACCAGCAGCACTCCCCGTCGGGCATCGTCTCTAAGGGCGGGGTGCTCGCGCTCATGGCGACGGGGCAGGCCCGGAAGCTGACGAGCATCACCGACGGCACGTCGAACACCCTGCTGGTGAGCGAGCAGAGCGACTGGTGCAAGAACTCGACCGGGGCCAAGCTGGACGGCCGCAGCGACCACGGGCATACGTTCCTGATGGGCGGGATCGAGGGCGACCGCCGGACCTGGAACGTGACCACCATCCGGTACGCGATCAACAACCGGACGTGGGAGAACGTCGGGGTCGGCGACCAGTTCTACGGCCAGAACAAGCCCCTGGTGTCGCCGCACACCGGCGGGGTGAACGCGCTGCTCGGCGACGGGTCGGTCCGGTTCCTCCGGGACTCGGTCGACCTGCCGACACTCCTCAACCTCGCCGACCGGGACGACGGGAAGACCCTCGGCGACTTCTGACCCCCGCCGCGGGCCGCCCGGCCGGGCGGCCCGCTTTCTTCAACCTCTCTCCAAATCTCTTTCCCGGACGCCATGAATCGGACACGCGTGCTGGCCCTGCTCGGACTCGTCCTCGCCGCCGGGTGCGGCCCGAAGGAGGTTCCCCGCGGCCCCGTCCGGGGCCGGGTCACCCTGAACAACCAGCCGGTGCCCGGGGCGACCATCGTCTTCGAGAGCAAGGCGCTCGGCGTGGCCCAGACGGCCACCCTCGACGCCGACGGGCGGTACGAGTTCGCGTCCTACGGGGCGAGCGGACTCCCGGCGGGGTCGTACAAGGTGTCGGTCAGCGCCGGGCGGTTCATGCAGCCGGGCGAGGAGATCCCGTTCGTGGCCCCGAAGGCGAAGGGGGCCGCCCCGGAGCCGAAGAAGACGGTCGCGATCCCCGACAAGTACGCCAAGGCCGAGACGAGCGGGCTGACCGCCGACGTCAAGGCCGGCGACAACCCCGTATTCGACTTCGACCTGAAGCCGTAGGCGGTGCGTGCGCCAGGTGACGGCGAGAGGGGCTCGGTGCGCCGCCGCAACCGGCGGCGCACCGAGCCCCTCGGCACGCGCCCGTCGAGAGGTGGGTTTTCAGGCCGACGGCCTGGGAGCCCTCAGCCCAGGGCCAGCCGCGCAGCGGCGCCGCCCTGGGTTCGGAGAGCCAGGTGTTGCAGCCTGAAGGGCTGCGAGCCGGCTCGCAGCCCTTCAGGCTGCCGGGTCATTCGCGCGCGTGACCCAGGGCGGCGGCCCTTCGGGCCTTGCCCTGGGCTGAGGGCTCCCAGCCCGTCGGGCTGAAACCCCCGACCCTCCACGCACCTGTTTGAAACGACTGGAATCGCGTTGGGTGTCACGGGGCACGCATGCCCCGGCGGGTGGCGGCATCCGCTTCGTCCCGTCGGTCGAGCTCCTGGTAGCGGGCTTCGTGCCGCCTGGCGTCGTCCGGGCGGCCGGCGGCCAGGTACGCCTGCGCCAGGTTGAGGTGGGCCTGCTTGTTCTCGGGGTCCACTCCCACCAGCCGGACGAGCGCTGCGATGGCGGCGTCGATGCGCTGGCTGCGGAGGTGAAGGGCGGCCACCTCCTGGAGGACGAGTGGGTTGTCGGGCGCACGGACGGCGGCCTCGTCGAGCAGCCGAGCGGCCGCCGCCTCGTCCCGCTCCAGCTCGCACTTGGCCAGCCCGACCAGCGGCTCGACCCGGTCCGGTCGGAGCGTCCGGCAGGTCTGGAGCTCCGCCCGGGCCTCGGCGATCCGGGCGTCCCCGAGCAGGCTGTTGGCCAGGTAGAGCCGGGCCTCGAAGTGGCCCGGGTCGTGCTCGACCACCGGGCGGAGGTCGGTGACGGCGCCGGCGAAGTCGGCCAGGCGCATCCGGGCCTCGCCGCGGCGGAACAACAGGTCGCGGTTTCCCGGCTCCCGCGCCAGCAACTTGGTCAGCAGCGGCTCGGCCGCCGCCCACTTCCCCCGCGCCGCGAACGCCCGGGAAACGGCGTCGAGGAGTTCCGGGTCGTCCGGGTGGTCCTTGACGGCCTGCTGGAGAATCCCCTCGGCCCGCGGCGGCCAGTCCTGACCGGCCAGAAGGAGCGCGGCCTCCCGCCGCCCGTCCGTGGCCGGCAGACCGAGCTCGCCGGCACGGCGGAGGGCGAACCCGGCCTCCTCGAGGCGGCCCCGCCGGCGCAACGCCCGGGCGAGTTGCAGGTGCGCCTGGGGGTCGGACGGGCGCGCCCGGGCCGCCTCGCGGGCCTGTTGCTCGGCCGCCGCGAGGTCTTCGCCGGCGGCGGGCGCCTCCGGCTGCGGGGTGGGAGCCGGCCAGAACCGGTACGCGGCCGCCCCCGCCACGACGAGCAGGAGGACCAAGACGAGCTTCCCCTTCATGGCACCCTCCCAGAAGCGGGCGTGGCGGCCGGTTCGAGTGCGCGGTACCGGGCCTCGTGCGCGGCCGCGCGGTCGGCGTGACCCAGGGCGTCCAGAAGCCGGGCGAGCGCCGAGTGCGTCTCGCGCCGGTTCGGGTCCGCCTGCTCGGCCCGCTCCAGGTATTCCAGCGCCCGCGGCCGGTCGCCACGCTGTTCGGCCACGTGGGCGCGCGCCAGCAGCGTGTCCACGTGGGCCGGCCGGGCGGCGAGGACGGCCCCGAACGCCTCGTCCGCCTCCTCCAACCGGCGGAGGTGGCTGGCCGTGCGGCCGACGCCGAACGCCGCGACCAGGTCGCCCGGGTTCTCCGTTCGTGCCGCACGGAACAACTCCAGCGCGGGGGCGAACTCGCCGAGGTCGAGCAGGCACGTGGCCAGCGCCAGCCGAGCGCGCGGGTACGCGAGGGCGTCCGGCCCGGCCGCCACCGCGGCCGTCAGGTCCGCCCGCGCCAGATCCAGCCGCCGCGCCCGCATCCGGGCTTCCCCGCGGACCGCGGTTGCCCGGACGTCGCCGGGTGCGTTCCGGACGGCCCGGTCGGCCAGTTCGGCGGCAACCTCGGCACGCCCCTGGGCCAGCTCGCCGTCGGCCAGGGCCAGGAGCACGTCCGCGTCGCCGGGGTCGGCCGCGAGGAGCCGGTCGAGATCGGGGCGGGTGCCCGGGAAGTCGGTCGCGGGCCGACCAAGCAGGTTTTCTCGGGCGACGGCCGCGGAGTCGGCACCGAGGGCCGTGGCCCGCTCGAGGTGCGCCCACGCCTCACCCGGCTGGCCGGCGAGGCGCGACTGACGGGCGGACAGCAGAAAGACGTCGGGCCGGTCCGGGTGCCGGCGGCGGAGGTCCGCCAGGACGGCGTCTGCCCGCCGGTCGCCCACGAGCGCCCGCGCCTCGCTCAGCCCCCGCTCGGCGGAGTAGGCGCGATACCACCACCACCCCAAACCGGTCAGGGCGAGCAGGGCGAGCCCGGCGGTCGCTGATCTCCGCGTCACGACACTCCCGGTCACGGGGTCGGCTCGGCGGCCGGCGACCCCTCTGTCAGGCGATACCCGCGGTTCGCCTCCAGCGGGCCGAACTGCTCGACCCGGCCGGACGGCCAGCGGACTTCGACCTGGTCCACCCGCGCCGCGTTGCCGAGCCCGACGAGCAGCCGCGGGTCGTGGGCCGAGAGGTAGCTTCCGCCCCCCTCGCGGTGGCGGACGATCACCCGGCCGCCGGCCCGGACGGTCACCTTGGCCCCGACCGCGTCGCGGTTACTCGCCGTCCCGCGCAGCCCGAGCCGCACCCAGTTGTGCGGCGTCTCAGACTCGTTGTGGAGGAGCGCGGCCGGGCCGCCGCTGTCGGCCAGGTAGAGGTCGGTCCGGCCGTCGTTGTCGTAGTCGGCCGCGGCCAGGCCCCGCCCGACGTACCGCTTCTGGAACGCCGGCCCCGCGGCCCGGCCGACCTCGGCGAACCGCCCCTTGCCGTCGTTGAGGTACAGGTGGGGGGGCTGGCGGAAGGTGTTGAGCGGGTCGCCGTCCGCGTCGATGTGCGCCATGACGTGCCCGTTCGCCACCACCAGGTCGAGCGAGCCGTCGCGGTCCGCGTCCAGGGCGAGGGTGCCGAACCCCAGCGACGCCCAGCTCGGCGGCCCGAGCCCCGACCCGGCGGTGGCGTCGAGGAACCGGCACCCGCCGAGGTTGCGGAACAGGCTGTTCGTCTCGCGGGCGAACGCGGTGGAGAACAGGTCCGGCCGGCCGTCCCCGTCGAAGTCGCCCGCCGCCACCCCCATGTACGCCTGCGGGTTCCCGTGGGCGTTCACCGCGCACCCGCTCGACGGCCCCCGGCGCTCGAACCGCCCGCCGCCGAGGTTGCGGAACAGGAAGTTCGGGACGCCGTCGTTCGCCACGAAGAGGTCGACCCGCCCGTCGTCGTCGAGGTCCAGCGCGACCACGCCCAGCCCCTTGGCGTTCGGCTGGTCGACCCCGGCCTCCGGGGTCGTGACGGCGAACTTGAAGTCGCCGGCGTTCCGGTACAGGACGCACTTCGTCCCCTCGAACCGCTGGGGCGGGCACGCGGCCCGCCGGCGGGTCGAGGCCTGCACGCACTCGGGGTAGTGGGCGAGGTCCACCTTCACGTAGCTGCACACGAACAGGTCGAGCCGGCCGTCGTTGTCGTAGTCGAGGAAGGCGGCGCTGGTGCTCCAGTTCGGCCGGTCCTTCCAGTCCGGGTGGTCGGCCAGCCCGGCGGCCGCGGTCGCGTCGACGAACTTCCGCCCGCCGCCCCCGTCCGGGACGTTCCGGTAGAGGACGTTCGGCTTGCCGTAGCAGGTGAGGAACAGGTCCGGGAACCCGTCGTTGTCCACGTCCCCCGCCGTCGCCCCCTGCCCGCAGCCGACGTGCCCGACCCCGGCCGCCGCGGTGACGTCGGCGAACCGCCCGCCGCCGAGGTTCCGGTACAGCAGCGACCCGGGGTGCTCGGCCGGGTACGGCGGCACGACCGGGTAGCCCTGAACGAGGAACAGGTCGAGGAGCCCGTCCTGGTCGTAGTCGAGCCACGCGGCGCCCGGGCCGGTGGAGTCCATCAGGTACTCCATTTCGGTCCGGCCGTCGACGTGCCGGAAGCGGATGCCGGCGGCCTCGGTGGTGTCGGCGAAGTGGAGGCGCACCCCCGGCGGCAGGGTCGGGGGCGGGTCGGCCGCCGGGGCGGGCGAAGGTGTTCCCGGGGGCGGGTCGGCGGGGACGCCGGGCGCGGTCGGGCGGAACGCCCAGATGGCGGCCACGCCGGCGGCGACGAGGACGGCGGCGGCGAGGAGGTAGCGCACGGGAGAGTGCCTCGGGCCGGTTAGCGCAGACTTCGGGAGGGTGTGGCGATCGGTCTGGTGGGACCGGCGTCCCGCCGGTCCGGGCGACGACCGGCGGGACGCCGGTCCCACCGGGATGAACCCGCTTCACCCACCTGACGTCCGCTCTAGCGGGCGGGCTGGGCCGCGGCGACGCCTTCGAGCAGTCGGTAGCCCCGGTCGACGGCAAGGGGGCCGAACCGCTGAACCGTTCCGGCGGCGTTGGGCCAGCGGACTTCCACCTCGTCCACGGTCGCCGCGTCCCCCAGCCCGACCAGGAGCCGGAGGTCGTGGGCGGAATAGTAACTCCCGCCGCCCTTCACGTGGCGGACCAGGGAGCGGCCGCCGGCCCGGACGGTGACGACCGCGCCGACCGCGTCCCGGTTCGCCCCGGCGGGGGCGCGGTGGCGGGCGCCTTCGAGCTGCAACCGGACCCAGTGGTGGGGCGGGCGGCGGGTCGTCCGCAGCAGCGCGGGCGGGCCGCCGACGTGGGTCACCGCCAGGTCGGGCGCGCCGTCGTTGTCCCAGTCGGCCAGGGCCGCGCCCCGGCCGACGTGCCGCCCCCGGAAGTATTCGCCGGCCCCGGCCGACACGTCGCGGAAGCCCCCGCGGCCGTCGCCGAGGAACAGCTGCGGCGGCTGCGCGTACTCCTGCGGCCGGCCGTCCTCGGCCGCCCGCATCTCGGCCGCGTTCCGGCGGGTGTGGCCGTTGGCCACGAACAGGTCGAGCCGGCCGTCCCCGTCCGCGTCGAGCAGCGCCGTCCCCCACCCGACCTTGCCCCAGCTCGCGGCGAACATCCCGGCCCCCCGGCTGACGTCCAGGAACACCCCGCCGCCGCGGTTCTGGAACAGGACCGTTCCTTCGTAGACGTAGGTGGTCACGAACAAGTCCGGCCGGCCCTCCCCGAACAGGTCACCGGCCTCGATCCCCATGCTCCCCATCGACCGGCCGTTCTGGTTGAGGGCCGTGCCCGACCGGATCCCGACCGACTGGAACCGCCCCCCGCCGAGGTTCCGGTAGTGGTGGTTCGGCACTTCGTCGTTCCCGACGAAGACGTCCGCGCGGCCGTCGCCGTTGAGGTCCAGGATCACGACCCCGAGCGCCTTCCCGCCCGCCTCGACCCCCGCGGGGGCGGTGACGTCGGTGAACGTCCCGTCCCCGTTGTTGCGGAACAGGTAGCTGCGGGTGCCGGGGAACTTCTCGGGGCCGCACGCCGTTCGGACCGGCCCCCCCGGCCCCTCCTGCGTGCAGACCGGGTAGTTGGCCAGGTCCAGGGGCAGGTAGCGGCAGACGAACAGGTCGAGGTGCCCGTTGCCGTGCAGGTCGCCGAACGCGCAGCTGGTACACCAGCCGTCGAGGGCGAGCCCGGCGGCCTCCGTCACGTCCCGGAACCGCCGCCCCGTCGGGCCGGGCTCGTTGTGGTACAGCCGCGCCCCGTGGCAGTGGGTGACGAACAGGTCCGGGTAGCCGTCGTTGTCCACGTCCCCGACGGCCACGCCCTGTCCGTAGCCGGGCGTCCGGATGCCGACGTCGGCGGTCACATCAATGAAGGTGTCGTCGCCGCGGTTGCGGTAGAGCCGGCTGGTCGGCCCGGCCGGCGTGGCCGGGTCGGGCGGGAACCGCCCGCCCTGCACGAGGAACAGATCCGGCAGGCCGTCGCGGTCGTAGTCGAGCCAGCCGACCCCACTGCCCATGATCTCGGGGACGTAGTAGTTCGGGGTGGCCCCGTCCTCGTGCCGGAAGTCGACCCCGGCCGCCGCGGCGACGTCTTCGAGTGTGAAGGGAGCCGATTGGTCAGCGGCCGGTAGGGGAGTCGGCAGCGAATCGTCCGAGGCCCGGTGCCGGAGCCAGAGAACCCCGAGCGCGACAACCAGTCCGAGCCCCGCGACGGGAAGCAGGGCTCGGGTCAACCGTCGACGCATCGGCGACTCCCTGGGCGACCCGCACGTCGGTAGTGTCTCAGTTTGGTGGGGCCGGCGTCCCGCCGGCCTTGAAAACCCGGCCGGCGGGACGCCGGCCCCACCAAACTGAGACACTACCCGCACGTCGGCTCACTTCTTCACGGGCGGGGCGCTGCTGGAGTACGTCCGCAGTTCGAGCTTCAACTCGTTGCCGGATTGGACGTCGTGGACCTGACTGTTCCCCTCGTCGTTCGCCTGCACGAGGCCGGTCGCCGCGGTGGTGTTCAGCTTCTTCGCGTCGCCCATCGAGTCGGGTGCCGCGCCCGCGGGTTGCGAGGACACCACGACCTTGTTCTTGCCGGCCGTCACGTTCGAGACGGTGAACCGGCCGCCCGATATCTCCCCGCCGGTGGCCGGGGACTTGCCGTCCTCGGGGAAGAGGTTGATGTACCCCTTCTCAACGGGCTGGCCGTTGTACGTCACCGTCCCGCTCACCGAAACGCCCTTGCCGCCGCCGCACCCCGTGCCCAGCGCGACCAAGACGGTCGCGATCGCCAGAAACCGGCCAGAGGAGGAAAACGAGAAGAGCATTGCAACTCCCGGAAGAGGTGGGTAGGATTTCCTAAACTACCTTAACAAATCCTTTCAGGGGGTATACCGGAAAAGTTCTGCCGGGGACAAATACCGACCGAGCGCCCGAGCCGATATCGGCTAGCGATCTCCGGCCAGTAGGACTGTCCACACCATCACTCGCGTGGTTGGCATTACATTCTCCATCTCATGAGGACGATCCCGTGCCGAAAGTCTCCCCCAGACGGCATACCGGAAGACGGGTGCCGGCGTTCACACTGATCGAGCTTCTCGTCGTGATCGCGATCATCGCGATCCTCATCGGCCTGCTCCTCCCCGCCGTCCAGAAGGTCCGTGAGGCCGCCGCCCGGTCCAAGTGTACGAACAACCTCAAGCAGCTGGCGCTGGGCATCCACGGGTACCACGACGCCAACAACAAGCTGCCGCCGGGCCGCAAGTTCGGCAACAACTATAATTCCTTCACTTGGTCTCTCTACACCCTGCCCTACATCGAGCAGACGGCCAAGTTCCAGGGCTTCCCGGGGCTCGCGGACAACGCCACCCAGAGCGACCAGAGCAACGCCCCCACCCCCACGCAAGCCGCGCTGGAGGCGGTGGTGGCCACCTGGATGTGCCCGAGCGACGCCTACGCGCCCGTCGGCGAGGCCGGGGGCGGGTGGGCCCGGGCGCGCGGGAACTACGCCGGGTGTGTCGGCGCGGGGAGCATGTACGGCACCCAGCTCAACTCCGCCACGCCGTTCGGCCCCGGCGTCTTCACCGTCATCGCCGGCTCGACGCCGGCGAACTCCGCGAAGTTCACGCTGACCAGCATTTCCGACGGCACCAGCAACACCGTGATGCTGGCCGAACGTCTGTCGACCACGGTGACCGGGTGGGGCGGCAACCCCGGCGACATCACCCTGGGGAACATGGGGGCGGGGCTGGTCTGCACACTCAACGCGCCGAACACGACGGTCGCGGATTCCCTCCGGGGCAATGCGGACAACGACGCGGCCGTGTGCCCGCAGGCGCACGCCGACAACAACTACAAGGCGCCGTGCGTCGGCAACGCGACCCAAGCCACCGCGTTCGCGTCCGCGTTCAGCAAGCACACGGGCGGCGTGAACGTGGCCCTCGGGGACGGCTCCGTCCGCTTCATCCGCAACAGCGTGGACATCACCACCTGGCGCGGGCTCGGCACCTCCACGGGGGGAGAAACGCTCGGGGATTACTAGGCTCTGGCGGGGACCGGTCGCGGCTCAAACCCGTCACGCAACGCCGCGACCTCTCCGACCCCGAGTGGGCTGTCCTGGCCCCGTCCTTCCACTGCCCGCCCTGACCGGGCGGGCAGTGGAAGGACCACAGCACGATCCCGCTCGGGATCTTCCACCGGCCCCGCACCGGGTGCCCGTGGCGCGACCTGCCCGGCCCATTCGGGCCGTGTCATACCGAAGCGCGTGGATTCCTTGCCGTCGGAGCCCGGGGCGTGAGTGTCGGTTTTGGTCCCCAGGGTTTTCAGGGAAATTTACTGCGGAAACCCTGGGGACCAAAACCGACACTTTGGTTTCCTTCGGAAATACCAGCGACGGGGTACGCGACCCCGTCGCTCACGCCCCGGGCTCCGACGGCAAGGAATCCACGCGCTTCGGTATCATGTGATCGGGTGTGGTTGTGGGGTCGTGGTTTGCGTCGTGTGCGGGTCGCTCGGGGGCACGCCGCTGCGTACGGCGAACATCTCCACGATGTCCAGGCACCGGTCGCCCAACGGACCCGGGCGGGCGACCACCCACCACGCCCGGATGAGCCGGCTCACCCCCACCAGCAGCAACTGGTACACCGCGTCCCGGCTGGTCGTCCCCGCCAAGCACTCCCCCAGCTAGCGGTCACTCGTCTCGATCCCGACCCGCCGCCGGTAGGCCCGCGCCACCGCCGGCCCGCGGTGGAACCCGGTCGAGCAGGCGAACACCAGCGGCCGGTTCCGTCCGGCCCCGACACCACCGCCACCGCCACCGCCACGGCGGCCGAGGCGGCGTGGTTCCGCGACCCGAACGTGTGGGTGAACCACCCGCGGGCGGCGCGGCGGAAGAACGGCCGCACCCCTGCCCGCGCCGGATCACCGCGATGATGAATCGGTACCGCCGGCGGGTCAGGGCGGTCACCACCCCGACCGAGTCGAAGGCCCGGTCGAGCAACGCGTACCGGACGGGCAGGCCCGCCCGGCCGACCTGGGCCAGGAGGCGTTCCGCGACGTCGGGCATGGTGTCGCCGGGGCCGACGGCGGTCACCCCGAGGGTGTACCGGTGGCCGCACCTCACGGCGACGCCGGTGGCGTAGGACCGGAACCAGGAGGTGCCGGTCACGGCCGGGATGCGCCGGCGGTCGCCGTAGTACGGCCGGCGGTGGGGGTCGAGGGCGACGGGGAGGGGCCGCCCGCGGTACCGGCGGGGGAGGGTGTGGCGGAGCCCGGCGGCCACCCGGTCCTCCAGAACCCGGGGGGCGTCGGGGAGGTTGGCGGCGACCCCCTTGCGGATGGTCTCGCGGCCGCGCCGGAGGAGGCGCGGGGCGGCATGGGAGACGGCGAACCCGGTGGCGGCGAGGAGCAGGCCGCGGGCGAGGAGGGCGCGAGGGGTGGTGGTGGAGTAGTCGGTGAACCCGAGTCGGTCGGCGAGCCCGTCGGCCCAGGCGGGTTGGCGGATCAAATTCCGTGGGTTATCGTGGGGATGGCGCATGGGGTTCCTCCCGGGGCGAGGTGAAGTGCGTCACCGTCGGCCACTTGGAGAAGTCGCACCCGAGCTCGCTCACCAGGGGCAGGGCGTGGACCGCGTCGATCCCCTCGACCGCCGTCAGATCTACCCCGGTGGCGAGGTACAGCGCCGTCCGCACGTCGACCCCGGGTCGCGCGGCTTCCGCCCGCGGACCCGCGTCTGCGGCGGCAGCGCGGCGTCCTTGCGCATCGCCCTGAGATGGGCGGCGGTGACCGGGTCGAGGTCGGCGATGGCGGCCTGGTAGGCGTCCCACATCATCAGGCACAGCCGGAGCTCGGTCAGGTGCTCGGGCCGGTCGCGGCCGTCGAGGGCGGTGGCGATGTCGGCCGCGGTGTGCTTGCACCGGCGGTCGCGGAGCCGGGCCGAGGCGTGCGGGTCGCGCTCCCCGGCGACGATGGCGCGGAGGATCCGGAAGCCGGTGACCCCGGTCGTGTCGCCGAGGACGGCGGTCAGCTTGAGGTTCAGCAGCAGCAGCAGCGCCTTCTGCATCCGCTGGACGTGCTGGGCGCCGAGGCGGACAAGGTTGCCGCGCTGGCGGACGTAGTCGCGGAGGGTCTGGGGCGGCCCGTCCGGCTGGAAGACCGACGGGAGGAGGCCGAGGTGGTGGAGGCGGCGGCCCCACGGGCAGTCGAGGCGGTCGGTCTTGGGCCGGCCCAAGACCTGGCGGGCGAAGTGGGGCGGGGTCATGCCGACCTCGAACCCGGCCTCCAGGGGGGTGAGGAACAGGACGTGGGCGTACGCCCCGGTCGCCTCCCGGGCGACGGTGGTCACCCCGCACGCCCGGAGCCGGGCGGCGAACTGCCGCAGCCCGGGGTGTGGGCGGGGAGCTCGCGGACCGGGTCGGTGCCGTCGGGGTGGCGCCGACGCACGCCCGGTGGGTACGGTCGCCGGCGTCGATCCCGGCGGCGGGGCGACCGGCTGCGAGGGTGAGGTCGGGGGCGCCCGCGGCCGGCGCGCGGTGGGGCGGCGGGTGTCGTCGGCGGGCGGGGTCGGGTCTCGCGGGTGGGCATGGCGCACTCCAGAATGGGGTGCGTGCGGCGGGGGAGTCGGCACGGGTGGTCAGTCGTCCCAACGGGATCGACCGCCGGTGCGCGTGGGTGGCGGGCGGTCGTCACCAAGTGATTGGCCGAACGCGCTCCCCGTCCCAATCGAACCCACGGGCCGGGCGGGGGCCGCCCGACGCACCAGAAACGCGACGGGCTTTGGCGCCGCACGCCGGGTCAGGGATACGCGCCGCGGTCACTCGCGCCCAAGTTCCTGGCGTGGTGGGGCAGGTCTCCTGCCCGGGGTTGAACCCGGCGCTGCAGCAGACGTCGGGGCGTGATGCGCGTTTGGTGACTCCAAGCTCACTGGCGCCCCACCACCGCTGAGCTCGATGACTACTATGAAGCCGCGGTCCTGTCAACTCAAGCGGGCCGGGGTTTCCAGGGTGTTTCGCCCCACCCACTGGTGACCCGCCGTCGGCGGGGTCAGTCGAGTCAAGCACCACCCCGCCCCCGCCGGCCGCGGGGCCCTTCACGTCAATCGTGGTCGGAGGTCGCCGTCGGGTCGCACTCGACGATTCGGGCTGTGGTCCGCGTCGCGTGGGCGAGAGGGACCGGCCCAGGAACTGGTATCCGCCGCGCCGCCCATTCGTTCGGTCGCCCTCCGGCGGGATTGCCCCCGCCTTCGGGTACACACTGCTCCGGGCTGGCGCGACTGGATCCCGTTGGCTCACCCCGGCCGTCGCGGGCGAGGTCTCATACCAGATCGGGTGGATCGGTATCCGTGGGACCGGTTTCCAACCGGCCAGTGTCCGGCCGGTTGGAAACCGGCCCCACGAGGCGCATCAACCCGACGTGGTATCGCGCCACCGCCGCCTTCATTCATGTACCCGGTGAGGCTGTCTGGTTTGTAGGACGACCGCGGCGCCGGCTTCGCAGAATGCCGCCGTGATCCGTTTGCGCAGTTGCCCGACGCCGATCTCCGTCGCTTGGAGGACGAGGCCCACGCAGGCGACGCGACGTTCCGAGATCGGGTGCGGATCGCTCTAACGGTCGACCAACGGAGTGTAAACGTTCTTTGGCCGCGTTCGGTAGTCCTGATCGGGAATCGGGTGCCGGCACCCTCTGACTAACGGGCTCGGGATACCCGACCAAAGTCGTCAGGAAGCGGTCGTGGGTCCGATCGGATCAGGACGTACGGCAATGGCCTCCGGACGTTTGCAATCCGTTGTCACGCCGCGGGCTCCGACGAACCACCGGCCCAACCCGGCCAGCCCGCACGCCCGGAGCGGGCGCCGCGAACTTCCACCCGCCCCCGCCGGTCCGCCCGGCGCAAGGTGTGCCGCCGGTGTACGCTTCGCGTGCAACCGCACGAGCCCCACCGAGTCGCACCATGAGCCGCGGTCTGTTCGCCCTCGTCGCCGTTGCCCTCGCCGCCGGCCCCGCCGCGGCGCAAGACCCGCCCGGCACGCGCTACTACTTCCTGCTGTTCGGCGGGCAGTCGGTGCCGTTCAAGCCGCGGACCGCCCATACCTGGGCGACGTGGGTGAAGGCCACGCCCACCGGCGCCGGGCCGGTGATGCTGGAGCCCCGGACGATCAGCTGGCTGCCGCCGGACGGCCGCGTCCACCCGTGGCGCCTCCGCAGCAGCGTGGGGCACAACCACACGCTGGAGGGCACACTCGCCATCATGGCCGGGGTGAACAGCCAGGTATCGCTGTGGGGACCGTTCGAGGTGGACGCGAACCGCTACGCCCTCGCCGCGCGGCAGGCGGCCACGCTGGAGAGTGGCGCGGTGCGGTTCCGCTCCTTCGATTCGCTCGGACGGAGCCACGGGGTCGTGCACTGCGTCCACGCGGTCACGTTCGCCGACCCGGCGGTGAGCCGCTACCGCCAGCCGGTGATCCGTGTGGGCGAGCCGGGGACGAGCAACCTCGCCGAGAAGTACCTGCGGAACGGCGCGTTCGTCGGCGGCGCGGCGACGCACGACTGGCTCATCCCCGCGCTCGGACTCGACCGCCACCCCGTAATCCGCCGCGAGCCCGGCGAGCGCATCCCGCGCGAGTGGCGGTAGTGGGCTGTCCCATCCGACCGGGTAGATGGCGGAGAGGTTGAGGAGGCTCCAGGGGGCGGCGACGAGGAGGGCGCAGGCGAACGAGGCGACCAGCCGGGCGCGGTACGGCCAGGCGCACTTCAACGTGCGCAGGAAGTTCCGCATCGGCCCGCCCGTGGGCGCCGCCGGGCGTCGGCGGGCATAACCCCGCCCCGGGAACCGGGGCAAGGCGGGTTAGAAGTCGATGTTCAGCGCCTGCCCGTCGGCGATCGTCGCGGTGAACGGGTAGACACTCATACTCACGCCCTGTCGGACGGCGTGGACCGACCCGTCGGCGAACAGCGCGTTCACCCCGTTGATGTGCGGCGAGGAGAAGTCCTCCGCCACGCCCGCGTCCGCGCTGGGCGGGTGTTGGCGGCAGGCGTGGCCGAGCACCATCGCCGCCGGCAGGTTCCCCGGGATGCCGCCGTAGTTCGCCTGGTCGTTGGCGCTGCGCCACGTCGCCCCGGGGATCACCCCGGCCCACGCCGCCATCGTCTTCTGCGCGCTCTTCTCGCCCACCGCGAACGTGTTGCTCAGCCCGTCGAGGATGTCGGCGATGCGCGTCCGGCTGTTGCGGTAGAACATGCCCCGGCCGCTGATCCCGTCGATGACCAGGTGGGTCGTCAGCACCCCTGGCGCCTCGGCGAGGAACGGCGTGTTCCCGTAGCAGGCGACGTAGTTCGAGCGCGCCAGCGGCGTCGTCAGCGTCGCGGGGTTGTCGAACTCCGCGAGCGGGATCGGCTCCTGCCGCGGGTCGGACGGGCAACGGAGGAACGACACGTTCAACTGCCGCACGGTGGCGTGGTTGCCGCTCGCGGTCATCGGCTGGGTGAAATCGATCAGCACGAACACCGTCCCCTGTTCCAGGTCGGGCAGCAGAAACGCCGCCCAGCCCCACCCGGGGCCGGTGCCGTCGGTGTTCGTCGCGTTGGCCGTGTAGCCGGGCGGGAAGGCACCGGTGCGGTCGTGGTAGTTGTGCAGGGCGAGGCCGATCTGCTTCAGGTTGTTCTTACACTTGAGCCGCGCCGCCGCCTCGCGGACCTTTTGCACTGCGGGCAAGAGCAGTCCGATCAGGATGGCGATGATCGCGATCACCACCAGGAGTTCGATGAGCGTGAACGCAGTCCGGGGGTGCTGCCGTGCCATGTGTAGTCTCCACGAATGGGCCGTAAAAGGCCGAGCGAATCGTATTGTTAGTCTAGACTAATAGACTAACTTAGTCGAGAGGTGAATGGTCGCGTTCTACACTTTTTCTTTGGCGACCGCGCCCGGGGGCCGCATGCAGACCGACGCCGAGCCGTTCCTCCAGCGCATCCGGGCGTTCCCGGACGACGACGGGCCGCGCCTGGTCTTCGCCGACTGGCTTGAAGAACAGGGCGGCCCCGGGCTGGCGCGGGCGGCGCTCATCCGCATCCAGATCGCGCTGGAGGGGCTGTCCGAGGGCGACTCGGCGCGGTCGGACCTGATCGCCGCCGAGCGCAAATTGCTCGACGCGTATCAGGAGGAGTGGGAGACCGCGTGCCGGCCGTTCTGCTCGCACCAGCAGTTCCGCCGCGGGTTCGTGGACGAGGTGCGGATCGGCGCGGTCCCGTTCCTGCGCCACGCGCACGAGTTATTCGCCGCCGGCCCGGTCCGCCACCTCCACCTCCAGGACGTCGGCGCGCACCTCGGCGCGGTCATGCAATCGCCCTACCTCGGCCGCCTCGCCGGGCTGTCGGTGCAGGCCCAGCACCTGCGCGACCCGCTGGCGCTGGCCGTGGCCCGGTGTCCCCACCTGGCCGGGCTGCGCTCCCTCGACCTGTGGAAGAACCGGCTCACCGACGCCGGGGCGGACGCGCTGGCCGCCTCGCCGGGCCTGTCGAATCTGGAGAAGCTGGAGTTGCCGGAGAACGAGCTGACCGAGGCGGGGGCGCGGGCGCTGGCGGTGTCGCCGCACCTGGGTTCGCTCCGCCGGCTCGACCTGCGCCAGAACCCGGTCGGCCCGGTGGGGGCGGAGGCCATCGCGGCGTCGGAGCGACTGGGGGCGCTGGAGCGGCTCGGCCTGTCCGGGTGCGGGGTCGGCAGCCCGCGCCTCCAGATGTTGCCGCGGCCGTCGGCGCTGCTCCGCGTCACGACGCTCGACCTCTCGGAGAACGGGCTCGGGGCGGCGGCGCTGAAGGCGGCCCTCACGCCGCCCGCGGACGCGCCGGTCCGGCTGCGGTCGCTCAACCTGAGCGGCAACGACCTGGGCGAGCCCGGGGCGAAGGTGCTGGCCGAGGCACCGGCGCTAGCCGGGCTGCGCTCCCTCCGGCTGGCCGGCTGCCGGCTGAACGACGACGCCATCCGGGCGCTGGCGGTGTCGCCGCACCTGGCCGCGGTGACCGAGTTCGACCTCGGGAACAACCCGGCCGGCGACGCCGGGTTCGTGGCGTTCCTGCACACCCCACACCCGCGGGTGGTGCAGCTGACGCTCCCGGCGATCGGCATCTCGCCGCCACTCCGGCGCGAGCTCGAACGCCGCTTCCGCGGCCCGGTGGGCGGCGTGTAGAATGCGGCAGATCTGGTAGAATGCCCCGCGCAGGGGATCGCCCATGCCGACCCGGTCGGACTTCCAGCACCTCACGGACGTTCGCGCGGCCGAGGTGGCCGCCCTGTTGGCGGCCGGGGGCTGGGACGGGGCGTACTACCTCGCGGGCTACGTCGTCGAGTGCGCGCTCAAGGCGTGCATCGCCAAACTGACGAAGGCCGAGGAGTTCCCCCCACCGCGCAAGATCGTCGAACAGTGCTACACGCACGATCTGGAGCAACTGATCAAGAGTGCGGGGCTGTCAGTCGACTTCACGGCTGCGGTACGGGTTGTCGAGTTCAAGGATAATTGGAGCGTGGTCCTGGACTGGGCCGAAGACGCACGGTACGGCAGGTGGACGGAGGGGCAGGCCCGAGCGCTGTGGAAGGCCGTTACCGATCCGACTCACGGGGTGCTGCCATGGATCAAGTCCCGGTGGTAAGCGAGCGAAAGTTTGACGGCGGCGAGAAACTCATCCAGGCGCTTGTCGGAGCCGGCGTCCCGCTTGTCGGCGCGTGCTGGGCGAAAACACCGCGGTACGCCCGCCCGCGCCTCTACCTCGTCACCCCATCCGTCGAGGGCGTAGATGCCCGACCGACCTACAGGAAAGTCGGGGCGGCGATTGACGACCTCGATGCGGCGAAGGCGTGGCAACACTGGTTGGAGCGTATCGACCAGTTCGACGTGATGCTGGTCGGACCAGGTACGGACATGGGCCGGGCTCTGGCGTGGGAGTACCAGCACTACCCCGGACCGGGACCGACGATCCAGTATGGATGGCTCGGGGCGAGCATCCCACTCGAGGACGGCGCCGCGTACATCTACCCGCCCGAATCGTTCCGCCCGCACGCGGCGCCCGCCGTCGGCTGACCTCCGCGCCGGGCGCGGCAGCGGTATCATGGGCGCACGCCCGCCGCCGCCGAGACCCGTACATGCTCCGCGAGGAACAGATCGACCTGCGCCGGCAGCGGGCCAAGGCCACGCGGTTCGCCATCGAGAACCTCGGCAAGAACCGCGTCTTCTCCGACTTCCGCGTCACCAACCCGGAGTCCGGCGGGCGGTACGAGGTCGGCGTCCGCGGGTTCGAGGTCGGCGACAACACCTGCACCTGCCCGGACTTCAAGGCCAACACCCTCGGCACCTGCAAGCACATCGAGGCGGTGCTCGAACACCTCCGCGACGACCTGCCGGCGCACCTCCAGAAGAAGAAGGCCGCGGTGCAGCGGCCGGAGGTCTACCTCCACTACGGCGAGCAGCTGCGGCTCGGCCTCCACCTCCCGCCGCGCCACTCGGACAAGCTCGCCCGGCTCGCGCAGGCGTACTTCGACGACAAGTTCTTGTGGTCCGGCCGCGGCAAGTACCCGGACCTGATCCGCGACGTGGAGGCGGTACCGGAAGAAGTGACGGTGCTGTCCGACGCGCTCGACTTCGTGGACCGCGAGATCGAGCGCGCCGACATGCTCGCCCGTGAGCAGGAGTGGCTGAAGCAACTCGACGCCGGCACGCTCGACCTGAGCCTGCTGCCGGTGCCGCTCTACGACTACCAGGTGCGCGGGGCGCTGTTCCTGGCGTGCCGGGGGCGCAGCATCCTCGGCGACGACATGGGCCTCGGCAAGACCGTGCAGACGCTCGCCGCCGTCGAACTCCTCGCCCGCGAGCGCGGCATCCGACGGGTGCTCGTCGTCGCCCCGGCGTCGGTGAAGTACCAGTGGGAAACGGAGATTCGGCGGTTCACGTCGCGCCCCGTGCAGGTGATCGAAGGACTGCCCGACACCCGCAAGGAACTCTACGCGCAGTCGACGTTCTACCGGCTGGTGAACTACGAGCAGGTGGTGCGCGACCGCGACGCGCTCAACGACTGGAAGCCCGACCTGGTGGTGCTCGACGAGGCGCAGCGGATCAAGAACTGGGAGGCGAAGACGACGCGCGAGGTGAAGAAGCTGGTCAGCCGGTATGCCATCGTGCTCACCGGCACGCCCTTGGAAAACAAGCTCGAAGAGCTCTACAGCATCGTGCAGTTCGTGGACGAGCGCCGCTTCGGCCCGGCGTTCGAGTTCTTACACGCGCACCGCGTCGTGGACGCGGACGGGAACCTCGTCGGCTACCGCAACCTGGAGGCGATCCGCGAGAAGCTGGCGCCGATCTTCCTCCGCCGCACCCGCGGGGAGGTGCTGACGCAGTTGCCCGAGCGGACGGACAACACGGTGTTCGTGGAACTCGCGCCCGAACAACGCGGCCCCTACGAGGAGCAACGCTCAGCACTGGCCCGGCTGCTGCAAAAGAACTACCTGACCGACCTCGACCGCAAGCGCATCCTGGCGTGTGTGGTGAACCTGCGGACCGTGTGCGACAGCACGTTCCTCCTCGACCGTGCCACGCACGTCTCTCCGAAGCTGGACGAGTTCGCCGAACTGCTGCCCGAGCTCGTCGAGGGCACACACAAGGTCGTCGTCTTCTCGCAGTGGGAGACGATGATCTTCGAGGCGGCGAAGGTGCTCGACACGCTCGGCGTCGGCTACGCCGTCCTCCACGGCGGCCTCTCGGGCAAGGACCGCAAGGCGGCGCTGGAGAAGTTCCAGACCGACGCGGCGTGCGCGGTGTTCCTGAGCACCGACGCCGGCGGCACCGGGCTGAACCTCCAGACCGCCGACACGGTGGTGAACCTGGAGCTGCCGTGGAACCCGGCGGTGCTGGAGCAGCGCATCGCCCGCGTCCACCGCATGGGGCAGAAGCGGCCGGTGCGGGTGGTGAACTTCGTCTCCCGCGGGACGATCGAGGAGCGCGTCCTGCGCACGCTGGAGGTGAAGCAGAACCTGTTCGACGGGCTCTTCGAGGGTGACGCGGACGAGCTCGCGTTCACAGGAGGGCCGGGCTTCCTGACCGCGCTCCGTCGCCTCACCGGCGAGGAAGAGGAGAGAGGGCAGAGGGCAGAGGACAGAGGACAGAAGACAGAGATCAGACCGCAGAAGACCGAAGGCGTGACACCGGTCACGGTGCCCGTTCCTACCGGCTCGCTGCCACCTGCCCTCTGTCCTCTGCCCTCTGATCTCTTCTGGCAAGCGGCGGTGCAACTGCTCGAGGGGGTGGCGGCGCTGGCAGCGGCGGGGCCGGTGCCGGCGGAACTGCGCGAGCGGGTCCGCGGCGCCGCCGGCACAATCGTCGCCCTCGCCACGGCCGACCCGCCGAATCCGCCCGGTTCGCCGTGACACGGCCGAAGGCGAGCGCCGCGCCGGGGTAGCCTTTCGCGTGGGCCGGAATCGCCGGCCCGTCACGGAGGGACCGGCGATGACGAGCATCGTGGTGGCGGCCGCGCTGGCGGCGGCCGTGGGACCGGAACCGGACGCGCAGGTCGTCCCCGCCGGGTTCTTCCCGGGCGGCGGCGGGGCGTGGTCGGGGACGACGAGCTACTACGGGTTCGGCCGCGAGGCGGCCTACGGGACGGGGATCGGGCCGGAAGTCACCAACCGCCCGTTGGGGTTCGGCCGCGACGGCCGCCGCTACGGCACCCCGTACAGCCCGAGCCCCTACGACAACGCCCCCGCCCGCCGCGTCAACGGCGCGGCCGGCGGCGGAATCTCCGTCGGCGGGTACACGGGCGGCGGGTTCGGCGGCGGCGGCCTCGGGTTGTTCCGGCGCCGCTGACAAAGCAGTTTTTGACAGGATGGACAGGACGAAACAGGATTTAAAATCAGACTTCTGGTTTTATCCTGTTTCGTCCTGTCCATCCTGTCAAAAGTTCGCCTATGTCTCCGCCATGCCCGGCTCGATCACGCGCATCGTCTTCCACTTCCCGGTGCGGAAGCGCCACACGAAGCACAGCGCCATGCAGCAGATGAACGCGGTGGCGAAGCCCCACGCCCAGTAGAGCAGGTTCCCCATCGACGGGAACAGTTCGGCGAGCTCCGCTCGCCACGTCACCAGTACCGCCGTCGGGATCACCATCACCGGCCACGCCAGCGCGAACGTCAGCCACGTTACGAACCGGGTGTCGCCGGCGCCGCGGAGCGCGAACGCGAACGTCAGGTTGATCGCGTCGGCCAGCGAGTACACCGCCACGCACACGAGCAGCCCCGGCACCAGCGCGGCGATGGCGGCGAACTTCTCCGGGTCGCCCTCCGGCTCGAACCCGGACACCAGCATGCCCGGGATGAGCAGGTACGTCGCGGCGACGACGCACATGTACCCGAACGACCACTTCGCGCCGGTCAGCACCGACTTCTCGGCCAGGTCCGGGCGGTCGCCGCCGAGCCGCTGGCCGACCAGGATGCACACCGCCTGCCCGAGCCCCATCATCGGCAGGAACGCCACCATGTTGAAGCGAATGGTGAGCGTCGTCGCCCCGAGCGCCGCGTCGCCGAGCTTCCCGACGAACTGCGTGAACAGGTGGAACACCAGCACGTCGAGGAACACCTGCAACCCCGCCGGCCCGCCGTACTTCATCAGCCGGCCGAACAGCTCGCGGTCGAACACCCACCCCGAGGCGGTGGCGAACCCGTCGCGGAACTTCGGCCGCAGGAACAGCACGAGCGCCAGCCCCGCCGCCGCCCAACTGCCGACCACCGTGGCGATGCCGGCGCCGGCGATCCCCATCTCGGGGAAGCCCCAGCGGCCGAAGATGAGGAGCAGCGCGAGCGCGACGTTCACGATCGTGCCGAACGCCTCGATGACGAGCACCGTCCACGTCTCGCCGCGGCCCGAGAAGAAGCCGTTGATCGCCTGCATCACCAGCATCGGCAGCGCGGCGAAGGCGAAGCAGCGGAGGTAGACCGCTTCGAGCTGCTGGATGTGCTCCGGGTGCCCGGCGAGCGACGTGAGCCAGCCGGCGAGCGGCACGACGGCGAGGAACGCCAGCCCGGCGATGACCGCGAAGTAGATGCCCTGCCACACCGCCGGCCCGGCCCGGTGCGGCCGACCGGCACCGGTGTACTGGGCGACGAACGTGGACGTGTACCCGGCGGTGACGCTGAGGAACCCGAACCCGAGCCAGTACCACATGACCGCCGGGAACGAGGCGGTCATCTCGTCGGTGTCGTGGCGGGCGAGCAGGAGCGTGTCCGCCAGCACCTGCACCGTCATGAAGCTCTGACTGATGACGAGCGGCAGCGCGAGCGCGATGAGCTCGCGGCTGCCGCCTTCGCGGCGAGTGGGCGGTGGACTTTGGTCGGTGGTCGGTTCGGAGGGCGGAGCCGGCTCTGATGCGATCGCAGTCGGTTCCGTCATTCCGCCCTCGCGGTCGTGTTCTGAACGGTCCACCACCCACCAGCCACTACTGCTTGAGCAGCCAGATGTTCCGGTACTGGACCGGGTGGCCGTGGTCTTGCAGCAGGATCGGGCCGGGGGTGGCCGGGTCGCCGCCGGCGCCGGCCCGGGTGTTGTCCACCGGGATGCGCACGTCGTCGTGGACCTTGATCCCGTTATGATACACCGTCATCCTCGCGGGTTCGCGCTTCTCCTTCCCCTCGAACCGCGGGGCGGTGAAGAGAATGTCGTAGCTCTGCCACACCGTCGGCGCCTTGCAGGCGTTGACCAGCGGCGCCGCCACCTCGTAGATTGCCGCGCAGTCGTTGTTCTTGCTCTTAAGCCCGTAGCTGTCGAGCACCTGCACCTCGTACCGGCCCTGGACGTACACCCCGCTGTTGCCGCGCCCCTGCCCGGAGCCGCCCGGCTCGTACGGGACGCGGAACTCGACGTGCAGCTTGAACGCCCCGCCGAACGTGTCCTTCGTGACAATATCGCCGTGTCCCTTCACGCCCTCCATGACGCCGCCCGGCCGGAGGGTCCACTTCACCTCGTCGCCGTTCCGCTTGGCCCACTTCGACAGACCCTTGCCGTCGAAGAGGATGAGGGCGCCGGCCGGCGGCGGAACGGATTCCATGTCTTTCAGGTCGTCGATCTTGGCAGCCTTGAAGTTGCCGTCGTCGAGCCGCCACGGGTCGACGGCGGGCTGGGCGACGACCGCCGCCGCGGCCGCGGCGACGACGAGGCAGGAGAGGGCGCGCATGGGCGGCTCCGGTGGGGACGGGCGGACGGGGCGATTGTAGCAACGGGGGTTCGGGTTGCCGTTCCCCGTCATCCGCCAGACGCGCCGCTCGACGGGTGCTTCCCGCCGGGCGGAGCCGCCCCGAAGCGGGGCACCGACATTGGAGTTCCACAACTCCGGAGTGGCCTGTCGTGGTTTTCACAGGAGACTCGCCCGAACTCCACATCTTTGAACGCCGTCGACACTTCTTCAACCGACTCCAACCGCCACCGACCGCCACGCCGGTGCGAAACGCCCACGCGGCGGCCGTCGGCCGCGCATCGCTGCGCGGACCGGCGGTCGCCGGTGGTTGAGGTATCGGGTTCCGACGGGGTGACTCATCCGGCCGCTCGTGCCGCGGGGGTCGCGGGGTTGCCCCCGCTCGGTCGCCCGGACGACCGCCCCCGCGGTCGCACCATAACAGTGCATGGACCG